>Ga0315294_10000072_pt1 | contig 97101 bp, 97 predicted proteins | sample YL17G13_40_MG_FD_203626 | JGI IMG/M metagenome (GOLD analysis project Ga0315294, IMG submission 203626) | Sediment microbial communities from Yellowstone Lake, YNP, Wyoming, USA - YL17G13_40 | ecosystem: Environmental > Aquatic > Freshwater > Lake > Sediment | place: USA: Wyoming | collected... | reverse complement strand
GAGCAGCTGGTTGACGGTTCCAGAAAGATTACTAACATCACCCAGGTAGACGGCTTAAAAGACGGCCAGGTTGTTCTGGAGGACCTCTTTACATATAACGTAGACAGCGTAACTGCGGAAGGTAAAGTTTACGGTAGATGGATAGCTACGGGAGCTACTCCGGCATTCTATCCTTTGTTTAAAAAAGCAGGCGTGGATTTGCCTGTCGGTATATTCAACAAAGATTAAAGATTATGTTGTGGACAAAAACTTTTATACCCACTCTTAAAGAAACGCCGCAGGAAGCGGAATCTGTCAGCCATCGGCTACTACTGCGCGCAGGGTTCGTCCGCATGCTCATGTCCGGCGTCTATTCATATTTACCCCTGGGATTAAAGGTGCTGGATAATATCCAGAGGATAATACGCCAGGAAATGGACTCTACGGCAGCTGCGGAGTTACTCCTGCCCGCATTGCAGCCGCTGGAATTATGGCAGAGGTCGGGACGAGACAAAGATATCGGCGAGGTGATGGTCAGGTTTACCGATAGGAGAGGCAGGAACATGGTCCTCGGTCCGACGCACGAAGAAGTAATTACGGATTTAATTAAAAACCACGTTTCGTCTTACAAGCAGCTGCCTTTGATAGTGTATCAGATACAGACGAAGTTCCGCGATGAAATCCGTCCCCGCTTCGGCCTGGTAAGGGCGTGCGAATTTATTATGAAAGACGCCTACAGTTTCGATAAAGATGAGGCAGGGCTGGATAAGAATTACGAGGCGGTGCATCAGGCCTACGACAGGATATTCAAAAGATGCGGCCTGGATATCCTGACGACCGAGGCAGATCCGGGAGTAATGGGCGGTGAGGTCTCGCACGAATTTATGGTACCCGCTGAGAGCGGAGAGGACCTGATCTGGGTATGCCCGAGATGCAAATTCGCCAAAACATTTAACGAGAATAAAGAAGGGCCCTGCCCCAAGTGCAACACCGGGCTTAATAAAATAAATACTATTGAGGTAGGGCACATATTCAAACTGGGCACTAAATACAGTTCTGTCCTGGGAGCAAACTTCCTTGATGACAAGGGGCAGCATAAGCCGGTAGTCATGGGTTGCTATGGCATAGGCGTTTCCAGGCTGATCCCCGCCGTAATTGAACAGAATAACGATAAAGACGGAATTATCTGGCCGGCGGAATTAAGCCCTTATAAAGTTATAGTGTTGCCGTTGGATGTAACCAATGATAAAATTACGGATTCGGCTTCGGGTATTTATAAGGAATTACTTCAGGCCGGCATTGAGGCGCTGCTGGATGATCGGGATGAGCGCTCGGGAGTAAAATTTAAGGATGCGGACCTTTTAGGCATACCTGTTCAGGTAATTGTGGGCCAGGAATCTCTGAAGAAGAATATGGTAGAATTAAAGATACGCCGTACTAACGAAAGGATTATCGGAGAAAAGAAAGATATTTTAGAGAAGATAATGGAATTCAAGGGTTAGCAGGAGTCGTTGTAATGGACAGAGAAGCAGTTATCGGCGGGTTAAAAAATATTATCGGCGATTATTTACAAGCCAGGAATATAGATTTGGTAGACTTTATCTATAGATACGAAGGCAAAGACCTGGCCTTAAGGATTCTGGCGGATAATCCGGAGGGCGGCATAAGTCTGGGTGAGTGCGCTTGCCTTAACCGGGATATCAGCAGGCTCCTGGATGAGCAGGATATAATTCAGGAGCGCTATACTCTAGAGGTATCTTCTCCCGGGCTGGATAGGCCCTTGAAGACTAAAAGCGATTTTTTACGTTGCAGTAATAAGAAGGTAAGATTCTTCTTCGGCGAGCCCGTGAATGGTAAATTTGAGTTAGAAGGTATTATAAACAAAGTAGGGGATGATACGGTATTTATTGATATAGCCAACCAGACAGTCGAGGCGCCTTTGGCAAAGATTAGAAAGGCAAAACAGGTACTCTAGGATCGGAGAAAAGTATATGAGCCAGGAATTATTAGCCATCATAGAACAGATAGAAAGAGAAAAGGGCATAAAAAAAGAGGTTTTAATCGAGGCGGTAAAGAGCGCGCTCCTGAGCGCTACCAGGAAGGTAATAGACGTGAAGCCCGACGAGGAACTAAATATAGAGCTTGATCCCCAAACAGGCAAGATCAAGGCCTTTAAGAACAAGGAGGAAATTACCTCTATAGATTTCGGCCGTATTGCTGCTTCCACGGCGCGGCAGGTAATTATACAGAAGATACGCGAGGCAGAAAAGGACGTGGTCTTCAGCGAATTCCAGGGCAGGGTAGGCGAGCTGGTCAGCGGAGCGGTGTATAGATTTGAAAAGGGTAATATTATCATTGACCTTTTAGGCAAGGCAGAGGGGATACTCCTGAAGCGCGAACAGTCGCCCAAGGAGGAATTCAAACAGGGCCAGCGTATACGCGCCTATGTCGTTGATGTAAGAAAAGACGTCAAGGGCCCGCAGATTATTCTCTCCCGTACGCATCCTAACCTGGTCAAGAAATTATTTGAACTGGAAGTCCCTGAGATTTATGAAGGGATTGTGGAGATAAAGGCTATTTCCCGCCAGGCCGGCGAACGCACAAAGATAGCGGTCTGGTCTAAAAATGAAAAGGTAGATTCCGTAGGTGCATGTGTGGGCATGCGCGGTAACCGCGTCAGGAACATCGTTAATGAAGTGCAGGGCGAAAAAATCGACATAGTGCGTTACAACGAAGACATCCGGGAATATATAAAAGCCGCGCTTTCACCGGCCAAGGTAGCTGAGATAAAATTGGATAAAGATAAACTTAAAGCAGAGGTTATTGTTGATGATGACCAGCTGTCGCTGGCCATCGGCAAGCACGGGCAGAACGTCAGGCTTGCCTCTAGGCTCATCGGCTGGGAATTCAATATACGCACAAAAGGCATGGCTGCCAAGGAGGCTACAGAAGAGAAAGAAGCAGCGAAGGAGGAAGCGCCGGAAGAGAAGAAGGGAAAGAAAGAAAAGAAGAAGAAAAAAGAAGAGGTTTCCCTGGAGCAGCTAGCGGGAGTAGGAGAAAAGACCTTAGCGAATCTTAAAGAAGCAGGCATAAACAGCATAGAAGATATTTTAAAGGCAGACCTCGAAGGCCTGACAAAGGTAAAAGGCATCGGCGAAAAAAAAGCAGTTAAAATAATTGAAGAAGCTAAAAAAGTAAAGCCATAGATAGGACTATAGAAAGAAGCGTATTATGATAAAGGTAAAAAAAGAGAAGACCGGCGCCAGGAAGAAAACAGAGGCAAGGCCTAAGGCAAAGGCAGCGGTTAAGAAGGTGGTGCATAAAGCGGCCAAGGCCAGGCCGGCCGTAAAATCCAAGGCAGCCGCTCTCCTCAAGCCTAAAGCGATAAAGGTAATTACTCCTAAACCCAAACCTTCTAGCAAAATCCAGGTCCTGCCTTCTGCAGCAGCAATTATTGCCCCTAAAAGAGAGGCTGTCACTGTTAAGCCGGCCGTTATAGAAAAACCTAGGCCCAAAGAGGAGATTAAAAAGGAAATCCCAGCGGTTAAAATACCCCACAGAGTTGAACCCAAAAAGATAGAGCCGAAGGTTGAGGTTAAAGTTGCGGTATCGCCGGAACCGGCGTTAAAAGAACTAGAATTAAGACTGCCCATTACGGTTAAAGATTTAGCAGTGAGGTTGCAGGAAAAACCCTCTATTATTATCAAAGCCCTGATGGATATGGGTGTAATGGCAGGCATAAACCAGTCTCTGGAAGAGGCGACAGTCAGGAAGATCTGCGAGAAATACGGCTGTAAAATAAAAGAGGCGCCTGACGAGGAAGGGCTGGCTCTCCAGATACACCGGGAAAAAGATTCCCTGCAGGTTTTGCAGTTTCGCGCCCCGGTAGTAACTCTGATGGGCCATGTTGACCACGGCAAGACCTCTCTCCTGGATGCCATAAGAAAAACCAAGGTTGCGGAATCAGAGCACGGCGGCATTACCCAGCACATCGGCGCCTATCGGGTGAGTTTAGCGCACGGCGAGATTACTTTCTTGGATACGCCCGGCCACGAGGCCTTTACTGCCATGCGTGCACGCGGAGCCAGTATCACCGACATCGTAGTTCTGGTTATCGCTGCTGACGACGGGATTATGCCGCAGACCGAGGAAGCTATAGACCATGCCCGCGCTGCCGGAGTACCGATAATCGTGGCTATCAATAAAATTGATAAACCCCAGGCAGACCTTGACCGCGTCAAGAAACAACTTTCAGAACTCAACCTGCGCGCTGAGGATTGGGGCGGAAAGATTATCACCGTGCCGGTATCAGCAAAAACCGGACAGGGCATAGACGACTTATTAGAGATGATCCTGCTGGAAGCGCAGATGTTAGAATTGAAAGCCAATCCCAAGAGGCTTGCCAGCGGAGTGGTGGTGGAAGCAAAAATGGCTAAAGGCAGAGGCCCTGTGGCAACCTTGCTTATACGCAACGGCACGCTGCATCTCAACGAAAATATAATTGTAGGCAAATATTACGGTAAGATCAGGGCGATATTCAATGACAGGGGTCAATCAGTAACCGAGGCAAGGCCGTCTTTTCCGGCTGAGGCCTTAGGTATCTCGGGTATCCCCGAGGCAGGAGAGCAGTTCTTTGTGATCCCGGATGAAAAACAGGCCAAGGACCTGGCCCAGGCGCGCTTAGAAAAAGAGAGGCAGCAGCGGATAAAGTCGGTAAAGAGAATAAGCCTGGAAGATCTACACGCACAGATAGAAGCGGGAAAGATTAAGGATTTAAAATTGATTATCAAGGCAGATGTGCGGGGGTCTCTGGAGGCGATAAAGGAGACCTTGAATAAATTAAATGTTTCGGAAATAAAGTTGGATATCATACATACGGGAGTGGGCAACATAAATACCTCGGATGCGATATTGGCAGTGGCTTCTAACGCGCTTATACTGGGATTTAACGTGGTGGCAGACGAGCTGGCGCGTGAGCTGACAGCCAAAGAGGGCATTGATATAAGGACTTATAATATTATTTATGAGCTGGCCAATGATATTAAGGCTGCGGTAGAGGGAATGCTTGAGCCCAAGATTAAAAAGGTATTCTTAGGCAGGGCCGAAGTAAGGAAGGTCTTTAAGTTATCGCGCGCAGGCACGATCGCGGGTTGCTTTGTGACCAAGGGTAAAATTAACCGCACCAGCATGGTTAATCTGCTGAGGAACGGCCAGGCCGTCTTTGAAGGGAAGCTTTCCTCTCTGAAACGCTTTAAAGACGATGTGCGCGATGTGGCGGAAGGGTTTGAATGCGGTATGGCCTTAGGCGGGTTCGACCAATTGATGGAAGGCGATATCATTGAGGCCTTTGAAATCGAGAAGATAGCGAGAAAATTATGAAAAAAATAATATTAAGCGGGATGCGGCCGACGGGTAAATTGCACCTGGGCCACCTTGTCGGCGCATTGGATAACTGGGTAAGGTTACAGGATGAATACGAATGTTTCTTTATGATTGCCGACTGGCATGCGTTGATGTCAGAATACGAGAACACGGATAAAATACAGGAAAATATCCTGGATAATGTGATAGACTGGCTTGTCTGCGGCATAGATCCCGAGAAATCCACTATTTTTATCCAGTCGCATGTCCCGGAACACCTGGAATTATACATGGTTTTCTCCGTAATCACGCCTTTGGGCCTCCTGGAACGCTGCCCAACCTATAAGGAGCAGCTGCGGGAAGTTACTAACCGGGATTTGCACACCTACGGATTCTTAGGTTATCCGGTTTTGCAGGCAGCGGATATCCTGCTTTACAAGGCAGAAGCGGTTCCGGTAGGCGAGGACCAGCTTCCGCATTTAGAATTGAGTCGGCAGATTGCCAGAAAATTTAACCACCTTTATAAAAAAGAGTTCTTCCCTGAACCAAAGGCCCTGCTGACTAAAGAAAAACGGCTCTTGGGCCTTGACGCAAGGAAGATGAGCAAGAGCTATAATAATTATATTGCGCTTTCCGATACCCCTGAGGTAGTCGCCAAAAAAGTGCAGAGCATGTTTACTGACCCGACGAGGATTAAATTCAGCGATCCCGGTCATCCCGATAAATGCAACGTGCACAGCTATTATGCGGTCTTTGCCCCTGAGAGAAAAAAAGAGGTTGACGAGGTCTGCCGGAAGGCGCAGATCGGCTGCACCGAATGTAAAAAAGAGTTAGGCAGGATCCTGAGCAAATTTTTAGAGCCCATACAGGAAAAGAGAAACGCCCTGCTTGAAGACAAGGGCGAGATACTGGGCATATTAGAGAAGGGCCGGAAAAGGGCAGCTGCGGTAGGTTCCCAGACTATGGACGAGGTAAGAAAGATAATTAACCTATGAGTTACAAAATAAAATTAGAGATGTTCGAAGGGCCTCTGGATCTGCTCTTATACCTGGTAAAAAAAGACCACCTCAATATCTACGATATACCCATTGCGCAGGTCACGGAGCAGTACCTGCAGTATATTAATTTAATGCAACTTCTGGACTTGAATATCGCCGGAGAATTCCTGGTCATGGCAGCGACCCTGATGCAGATTAAATCCAAGATGCTTTTACCTGCCGAGGAAACGGCGGCCGAGGAGGAGCAGGAAGACCCGCGGGAAGAGCTAATGAGGCGTCTGTTGGAATATGAAAAGTTCAAGGAAATAGCCGAGACCTTGCGGCAGAAGGAGTCTGACCAGAAAGAGGTATTTAAGCGGCCCAGGGCGGAAATAGAAAAAGAAATACCCCCCGATAAAGAGGTCTATTTTGAAGCCGGCATCTTTGATTTAATCAATGCCTTTTCTGCGGCCCTGAAAGACGTCCCCAAGGAGGTCTTTTACGAAGTCATCAAGGATGAATTTACCATTGAGGAAAAGATCCATGAGATCCTGCATCTCTTACTGGTTAAGCCCTCGGTGTGCATATCGGAATTATTTAATAAGGCAAAAAATAAGATAGAGATTATTGTGGCCTTCCTGGCGATACTGGAGTTGATCAGGCTGAAAGAAATTATCGCCCGCCAGAAAGAACTATTCAAGGATATAGAAATTTTAAGGAACAAGGAGAACATCGCGCCTTATGACAGAAGAGACGAGACAAGCGCTGCTTAAAGGAAACCAGCCTGTAGTCGCTGCCAAGGAATCCGAAGAGGACATAGTCCTGAATATCTCTTTAAGGCCCAGGAAATTATCGGAATTCGTCGGCCATAAGGAGATAGTGGGCAACCTGAAGATTTCCATGCAGGCGACAAAGCAGCGCAAAGAACCTTTAGAGCACGTGCTTTTAAGCGGGCCGCCAGGTTTGGGCAAGACTTCTCTTGCGCATATCATCGCCCATGAAATGAACACCAAGATTACCGCGACAAGCGGCCCTGCCATTGAGCGCGCAGGGGATTTAATCGGCATCTTGACCAACCTGGAAAAAGGCGACATACTTTTTATCGATGAGATACACCGGCTCTCCAAAGTTGTGGAGGAATTTTTGTATCCGGCAATGGAGAGTTTTCAGATTGATTTTGTGATTGATAAGGGGCCGTATGCCAAGACCATAAAATTTAACCTCAAGCCCTTTACGTTGGTCGGTGCTACCACTCGCACCGGGCTTTTGGCCGCGCCCTTACGCAGCAGGTTCGGTATTTTCTATAATCTGGATTTCTATAAAATAGAAGATTTAGCCAGGATTATCAAGCATTCTGCGAAAGCCCTGGGTATGGATATAGAAGACGGGGCAGCGGATGAGCTTAGCCGCCGCGCACGGGGAACTCCGCGCATAGCCAACAGGTTATTGCGCCGGGTCAGGGATTATGCGCAGGTGGCAGGAGTCAGTAAAATAAATCTGGAGTTTACCACGAAGGCCTTGGATGAATTGGGTATTGACAAGGCAGGACTGGATGAGCTGGACCGCAAGGTTCTGAAACTCGTCTTAGAGACTTATAAAGGCGGGCCGGTGGGTGTTGAGTCTATTGCTGCCAGCCTTAATGAGGAAACTGACACCATCGCTGATACGGTTGAACCGTACCTGCTTAAAGCAGGGTATCTGAAACGCACCTCGCGGGGCAGACTCGCCACAAAATTAGCATTCGACCACTTCGGCTTAAAATACGAAAAACAAGAGGAAATGTTTTAATTTAATGGGATTTAATGGGGACAGCGACTATTTTTTAGGCAACATAAATGGTAGCTGTCCCTATTATCCGTCCCTATTATCCTATTATCCTATTATTTATTATCTAGTATACTCACTAATTCTCTAAAATTTTACCTTGATTTTCCCCGCGGATATGTTAACCTATAAGTAAGTTAACAATTGTTAAGCAGGTATAGTCAGGTTAACAATTGTTAAGTAGAATAATTCAAGTTAACAAGGCAGACATTTATGAAGGAGCGTATTATGGAAGGGAACGAATATATCTCCGTTGCCCAGCTTGCTAAGATGCTGGGGATAAGTCGCATAGCCGCCTATATGAAGGTAAAGAAGGGCCAGATAAAGGCTATTAAAATAGGCAGGAGCTTCGCGGTTTCAAAAGCAGAGGTCCAGGCTTTAGCCAATATAACCGGCGCCCCCTTAAAGGAGAAAGAAAAAACCGAAATTGATAAAGCCGTTAAGAAGACGGTGGCGGAATACGGCGAGGTCCTGAAGCGCCTGGGAAAAGAATAATGCAGACGGTTACGGTAAAAGAAGTGGAGCATATTGCTTTTAGGCTGGCTAAAGAAAGTATGGTTTTTAACGAGCCGATACCGGATTTCGCAACCAGATACCCGAATATATTAGAGAGCTGCCTGTCGGCTCCTTTTCAATCTTTCGGCGCAAAAGATTTATATCCTACTTTTTTAGAAAAGGCCAGCATCATATTTTACCTAATGATTAAAAACCATCCTTTCCAAAACGGGAATAAAAGGGTGGCTATGACCACGCTGTTTTATATCCTTTACAGAAATAAGAAATGGCTGAAGGTTGATGCCCAGACTCTCTACAATTTCGCCGTCTGGGTAGCCGGAAGCCCCAGCAACGCCAAAGAAGAAGTAGTGCAATATATACAGAAGTTTATCAAGAAACACCTGATTAAATTGGATAAACATTAGAGCGTCTGACTTGCGACTTGAAACTTGTGACTTCATTATGAAGATACTATTGCATACCTGTTGTGCGCCGTGCTTAATTTATCCCCTGGAAAGATTGAGGGCTAAAGGGGATAGCGTGGTGGCCTTATTCTATAACCCCAATGTCCATCCCTTTGCGGAATATAAGGCCAGGAAGCAGGCTGTTGAGGATTATAGCCGTAAGGCAAGCGTTGAGGTGGTATTCCCGGAATATAAGCCCGCGGAATTCTTCCGGGCAGTAAATATGAAAGAAGAAGGGAAGGAAAGATGTATTGCCTGCTGGTCAATACGGCTTAAGAAAACTGCTGAGGTTGCCAAGTCAAGAGGATGCGAGGCTTTTACCACAACTTTGCTGGTCAGCCCATTTCAGGACCAGGAGCTGCTGAAGCAAATCGGAAGCGATATCGCAAAAGAAGAGGGTATAGAATTTTATTACGAGGATTTCAGGCCCGGTTTTAAAAAAGCCCATGAGGAGGCAAGGATTAAAGGTATATACTGCCAGAAGTATTGCGGCTGTATTTATTCGGAGATAGAGCGATGCAGGAAATCGGAAAAACACTGATAGCCTTCGGACTTATCTTAATAGGCGTAGGCGTTTTGCTTACCTTTTTCAATAAGATACCTTTGTTGGGAAAATTACCCGGAGACATATTAATCCAGAAAAAGAATTTTACCTTTTATTTTCCTTTTATGACTTCTATATTAGTTAGCATAGTCCTATCTTTGTTATTTTGGCTATGGTCTCGCCGATGATCCGTAGATTAATAATTATATTAATATTTATTTTAGTCACAAGTCAGGAGTCAGGAGTCAGGAGTTGTTTTGCGCAGGGCCCTGTCTATATCCGCGTGGCAATTATTCAGGATGCCGCCTCCTTAAGCCTTAAGACCAGCGGCTTATTTGAGATAACTGATGCAAACGGTAAGAAAGTTTTATATCGGGGGAAGAATTTAAAAACCACGGTCACCGCCTATAAAGGCGGAATATTATTGGCGGGAGAAAGTTTTAATGCCGCTAAAATTGTGCTCGTTATTAATGAGCCGGATGTCGCAATAATTAACGGCGGCAGGTTCAGGGGCAATATCCAGTTTATCAAAAAAGATAACCTGCATTTATTGGTGGTAAATCAGATTAATCTGGAAGATTATGTAAAGGGGATTTTATACCACGAATCCTCGCATTACTGGCCGATGGAGGCGCTAAAGAGCCAGGCAATAGTCAGCCGCACTTATGCTGTTTATCAGGCGCAAGAGAATAAAACTAAGGACTTTGACGTAACCAGCGACGTCTATTCCCAGGTTTACGGCGGAAGCGCCTCTGAACGCTATCGCACTAATAAGGCAGTTCAAGAGACCGCCGGACTCATAGTTACATATCAGGATAAGCCGATACCAGCCTATTTTCATGCTACCTGCGGAGGACACACTGAAGATGCCTCCCTGCTTTGGAAAACAGATTTAGCGCCTTTAAAAGGAGTTCCTTGCGATTTCTGCAAGGAATCTCCGCACTATAACTGGCATTATGTGATCTTTATCGGAGAACTGCGCGAGGAATTAAAAAATGCAGGATATAATTTAGGCATGATTAAAGAGATTCAGATTTTAGGGCACGATAATTCCGGGCGCGTTACGGAATTAAACATTGTCACCGAGAGGAACGAATTAAAGATTCCCGCCAAGGATTTAAGAAATATTGTCGGCCCTAATCTAATCAGAAGCACAAGATTTAATGTCAGTATCGAAGGCCAAGATGCCGTATTTGAAGGCACTGGGTGGGGCCACGGCGTCGGCCTTTGCCAGTGGGGTGCCTATTTTATGGCAAAGCAAGGCTGGGACGCCAAGAGGATTCTGCAATATTACTATCCCGGAACAGATGTTAAGGCTCTCGGATTTTGATTATAATTTACCTAAAGAATTAATCGCACAGTATCCCCTCAAAGAACGCGATAAAGCCCGGCTTCTGGTCTTAGACCGGGAAAAAGGAACAATTGAGCACATTGTCTTTAAGGACATCCTGGATTATCTGAAGAAAGATGACCTCCTGGTTTTAAACGATACCAAGGTTTTGCCCAGCCGCATTAAAGGCAAAAGGAAGACCGGCGGAAAAGTTGAAGTTTTGTTACTGAATAGAAAATCCGGCTTGACCTTTGATGCCCTGGTTAAGCCCGGCCGCCTGAATCCCGGGGAGGAGATAATCTTTAATGGCGGTAAGATTACCGGACGGATTTCCGCAAAAAACGAAATTACCTTTAATGCCCAAGATGCAGGTTCCGTATACGGCCTGGGTTCAATGCCACTGCCTCCGTATATCAAAAGGAACCCCGAAGACCTGGACAACGTTTATTATCAGACGGTCTATGCAAGAGAAGAGGGCGCAGTGGCTTCTCCTACCGCAGGCCTGCATTTTACGGAAGAGTTAATCGGCCGGATGCAAGCCGGTGGCGTAGATATCGCCTATGTCACTTTGCACGTCGGCTACGGGACTTTCAGGCCGGTAAAGTCAGAGGATATTACCAGGCACAAAATGGAGCCGGAATATTTTAAAATCACGGAAGAGGCAATGGAAAAGATAGGGCAGGCGCATTCAGGAAATAAGCGCATCATCGCCACAGGCACGACTTCCCTACGTGTTTTAGAAACTTACGCCTCCGGAAGAAGAGAGGGTTATACGGATTTATTTATCTATCCTGGATATAAATTCAGACTGAGCAGGTGCCTTTTAACTAACTTTCACCTGCCGCGCACAACCCTCTTTATGCTGGTCTGTGCCTTTGCCGGAGAAAAACTTATAAAAAAGGCCTACCAGGAAGCAATTGATAAAAAATACAGGTTTTATAGTTATGGCGACGCCATGTTGATTATTTAGCTCATAGCTCATAGCTCATGGCTCATAGCCAAGTAAGGGTTATGTTCAAACTAATTCACCGAGATAAAAATACTAAAGCAAGATTAGGAAAAATAATTACTCTACATGGCGAAATTGATACCCCTTGTTTCATGCCTGTAGGCACGCAAGGTACGGTCAAGGCTATTTCGCCTAAAGAATTAGAAGATTCTGGTGCGCAGGTTATTTTATCCAATACCTACCACTTATTCTTACGGCCGGGCACAGAGGTAATCAAGAAAGCGGGCGGCCTGCATAATTTTATGTCGTGGCAGAAACCCATACTTACCGATAGCGGAGGTTATCAGGTATTCAGCCTGGCACTCTTAAGGAAGGTGATTGATAACGGCGTTGAATTCCAATCCCATATAGACGGACAGAAGCATTTATTTACGCCAGAAAATGTTATTGGAACCCAGCAGATTTTTGGCTCTGATATTATGATGCCGCTTGATGAATGCGTGCATTATCCCTGCGGCAGAGACCAGGCAGAAGTGGCGGTGAAAAGGACCGTTGACTGGGCAAGGCGCTCTTTAAAGGTCACCGTCTCAGGCGGTCACCGGGTCACCGGTAAGCAGTTATTATTCGGGATTGTGCAAGGGGCTACCTATGAGGATTTGCGTAGAAGCTGTGCCGAGCAATTAATAGAAATGGATTTTCAAGGTTATGCCATAGGCGGGGTTTCTGTTGGCGAGCCGCGGAATTTAAGATATAATATAGTAAATTTAGTTACTGATCTGCTGCCGGAGAATAAGCCGCGCTACTTAATGGGCGTAGGCCTGCCGCAGGATATCCTTGAGGCAGTGAGTGAGGGCGTGGATATGTTTGATTGCGTGGTGCCTACGCGCTACGGCAGAAACGGCACTGCCTTTACCAGCGTAGGGAAACTGACAATCAGAAATTCTCCTTTTACAGAAGACTTCAGCCCCCTGGACCCTAATTGCAATTGTTATGCCTGCAGGAATTTCAGCCGTGCGTACCTGCGCCATTTATTTAATACCGGAGAGATATTGGGCTTAAGGTTAGTATCGTTGCACAATGTGCATTTTTTTCTTAAACTGATGCAAAGGACCAGAGAGGCGATTGCCCAGAATAAATTTGGCGAGTTTAAGAAAGAATTCTTGGGCAAATATAATAATTCAGTTACCTAAAATATGCGCATAGACATTATCTCTATCTTCCCTAAAATGTTCGAGCCTGTGCTGAATGAATCTATCATCAAACGGGCGAGAATTAAAGGCAGAGTCAAGATTTATATCCACGATTTAAGAGATTACTCTTCTGACAAACACCGTAAGGTTGATGACCGGCCTTTTGGCGGCGGCTCCGGTATGCTGATGCGGCCTGAGTCTATCTTCAAGGCAGTAGAGAAAATAAAGTCACAAAGTCATCCTTCGCTTTCGCTCAGGACAAGCAAAGTCACAAAGTCACAAGTTATTTTATTATGCCCGCAAGGTAAGAGATTAACCCAGAAAACCGCCAAGGCCCTTTCAAAATACAAGCACCTGATTTTAATCTGCGGGCATTACGAAGGCGTAGACGAAAGGGTGAGAGAACGCCTCGTAGACGAAGAGATTTCCATCGGCGATTATATCCTGACCGGAGGAGAATTGCCGGCAATGGTCCTGGTGGATTCTGTAGTGCGGCTTCTTCCCGGGGTATTGGGTGATAAAAATTCCTTGAATTTTGAGTCATTTGAGGATAATCTATTAGAATATCCACACTATACCAGACCCGCTCGATTCAGGGGTATGCGCGTGCCCGAAGTACTCTTATCCGGAGACCATAAGAAAATAGAGGCTTGGAGAAAACAGGAAGCCGTAAAAAGGACAAGACAGAGAAGGCCGGACCTTCTTCGTTATAAAACACACAGGGAGGAGAAGCAGTAATGGACAAGATAAAACTTATTGAAGAGGCATATATAAAGAAAGACGTCACGCAGTTTAATGTCGGCGATACGGTCAAGGTAATGGTCAGGATCCCCGAAGCGCCTGATAAAGTGCGTTTGCATCCCTTTGAAGGCGTTGTGATTGCCAGGCATGGTTCGGGGGTGCGCACGAGTTTTACCGTAAGAAAGGTTTCTTACGGCGAAGGCATCGAACGCGTCTTCCCTCTCTATTCGCCCGGTATAGAAAGTATCCAGGTTGTGCGTTCGGGCAAGGTGAGGAGGGCAAAGCTTTATTATCTGCGCGGCAAGGTAGGCAAGCGCGCCACGAAGATAGAGGAACAGGAAGAAAAAACTTAAAACAGGTGCTCTATTACGAACGAAAGCTCAAGAAAAAAGGTTACAGTTTAATTATCGGCGTGGATGAAGCAGGCAGGGGGCCGCTGGCAGGGCCGGTGGTAGCGGCGGCAGTGGCATTAAAGACGCCGCGCTTTAGAAACCGCATAGACGACTCTAAAGAGTTGACCGCCCCTGCGCGAGAAAGGGCATTCCGGGAAATTATCCTGAAATCCGTATTTGGTATTGGCATAGTGGATGAAAAGGTGATTGACCGCGTGAATATACTGGTAGCGACGCGGATGGCAATGCAGCAGGCAATCGCCTCGCTCATCGATAAATTAACCTCTTCTAAGCGCAAACGCATACACGTGATTGTGGACGGGAACATCGCGCTCAATATCGATTTACCCTATACAAAAATTATAAGAGGGGATTCCAAATCCAAGAGCATTGCCTCTGCTTCTATTTTAGCTAAGGTTACCCGTGACAGCATCATGGATTTATACGACAGCATCTATCCGCAATACGGATTTATTAAGCATAAGGGTTATCCTACGCAGCAGCACAGGGCGGCGTTAAAGAGATTTGGCCCTTCATTAATCCACAGAAAGAGCTTTCGCGGTGTCTAGGCAAAACTTGTGTTTGGGCAGGTCCGGAGAAGAGGCTGCCGTTGTTTTGCTCAAAGAAAATGGTTATAAAATTCTGGCCAGAAATTATAAAACCAGGCTTGGCGAGATAGATATCGTTGCCCGGGATAAAGACACGCTCTGTTTCGTAGAAGTGAAGACCAGGCTATCTGAGCGGTTCGGCCTGCCTTCCGAGGCGGTATCGAGATTCAAGCAAAGACAGATTTCCAAGGCAGCCCTGGTCTTTCTTAAAGAAAAAAAACTTTTAGATAAAAAGGCAAGGTTTGACGTGGTCTCTGTTCTCTATTCGGAGAAGGGGCCAAAATTTGACATAATAAAAAATGCCTTTGAATTGGATAGCGGCTTGAGCTATTAAAATGTATAAAGACGAATCCCTTAAGAAATATTTAGACGACCTGAGCGCAAAGCTGGCTGCTCCAGGCGGCGGTTCTGCAGCGGCTTTAAATGCGGCCATGGCTGCGTCTCTAATCGGTATGGTGGTTAACTTTACTTTAGGTAAACCAAAATATGCCCGTTACGAGAAGGAGCTAAGGGGGGTTTTAGAGAAATCGGAAAAATTAAGAACCGGATTCCTGGATTTGGTAGACAGGGATGTCCTGGCTTATCGGAGCAAGAATATCAGGGATGCCCTGGATGTCCCTTTTATGGTCTGCCGCCTCTGTTTTGAAGGCGCAAAATTATGCCCGGCCCTGATAAAGAAAGGTAACATAAATTTAATAAGCGACGTAGCGGTGGCAGCGGTATTTTTGGAATCTGCTTTTGCAGCAGCATATTATAATGTCGAGATAAATCTCAAATCGCTTGGCGATAAAAATCTGGCTAAAGCGGTAAGAAAAGAATTAAGCCATAAATACAGCTTAATTAAGAAAATCAGAATGGAAACGGAGGCAGGAATTGGCAAAATTATTAGAGGGTAAACCTATCGCAGAAAAGATAAAGGAAGAGATAAGGCGCCAGATACTCTCCCTAAAGAGCAAGCCGGTCTTGGCCAGCGTAATGGCAGGGGATAATGCCGGCGCAGAGGCCTATGTCAGGTCACAGCAGAAGAGCGCCCAGAGCTTAGGCATCGATTATCAATTCCATAAATTAGCCCGAGATACCGCAGAAGGACAGCTTATTGAATTTATTCAGAAATTAAACAGCGATAATTCCGTAAACGGCATAATCGTCCAGATGCCGCTTCCCGGCCAGATAGATTATAAGAATATAAGCCGGTTTATTTCTCCGGAAAAGGATATAGAAGGCGTGCATCCGGCAAATATAGGTAAGATTGTTTTTGGCGTCTCGACTGGCAAGGCAGGTCTCTTGCCCTGCACGGCCGCGGCGGTAATGGAATTATTAAAAGAGACCGGCGTGGATTTGTACGGGAAAGAGGCAGTGGTAGTAGGCCATAGTGAAATTGTAGGCAAGCCTTTGGCACTTTTGTTATTAGATAAATTCGCCACAGTCACAGTCTGCCATATCGGCACCTCAAAGGCAGGTAAATTAGAGGAGCATGTAAAAAAGGCAGAGGTTTTGATTGTTGCAGTGGGTAAAGCTGGTTTGATAAAAGGTGAATGGATTAAGGAAGGCGCAATTGTAATAGATGTGGGAATAAATCGCGTAGGCGATAAAATCGTCGGAGATGTTGAATTTGAAACCGCAGAAAAACATGCATCGTATATTACGCCGGTTCCCGGCGGTGTAGGCCCTTTGACCGTTACAATGCTGATGCGTAATTTAGTCAGTGCGGCAAAATCGCAAATTCGTTAGAGATGACCTTTAAAGAAAAACTGGAATTAGGGAAGTTTTTGCTGACTTTTGAGATCGGCCCGCCAAAAGGAATCGAGACTAAGCAGATCCTGGAGGATGCGGAGCTCATCCGCCATAGGGTCGATGCCATAAATGTGACAGATTTGCAGAGTTCGGTGATGCGTTTAGGTTCTTTGGCAGTCTGCAGTTTATTAAAACAAAAGGGCATTGAGCCTATTTTTCAGATAACCTGCCGTGACAGGAACCGCCTGGCTTTGCAATCAGACATCCTCTCGGCAGCGGCATTGGGCATTGAGAATATCCTGATATTAACCGGAGACCACACCACCCTGGGCGACCATCCGGAAGCCAAGCCGGTATTTGATTTAGATTCCGTGCAGCTTTTACAGGTCGCGCGCAAATTAGAAGGAGGCCTTGATATGAAGGGTAACAAATTAGAAGGAGTTCCTCCCCGGTTTTGCCTGGGCGCGGTAGTAAACCCAGGGGCAGACCCCATTGAGCCGCAGATTATCAAGATGGAAAAAAAGATTCAGGCGGGTGCTGAGTTTTTTCAGACCCAGGCAGTCTACGATATAAAAGTCTTCGAGAATTTTTTAAGCAAGATAAAACATCTCAAGGTCAAAATACTGGGCGGAATAGTCTTATTGAAATCCGCCGGTATGGCGAGGTATATGAATAATAATGTGGCAGGCGTCTCTGTCCCGGATGAGCTGATAAAAGAGATGGAGGCGACCAAGGACAGGGAAGCGACCTCAGTATTGATTGCCGCCAGGTTGATAAATGAATTAAGGCCGCTGTGCCAGGGTATACATATTATGCCTATCGGCTGGGATAGGGTCGTGCCGCGGGTTTTAAACGCCGCGGGATTGTAAGACCTATGGCCAAAATAGTAATTATCGGTAATTCTGCCGCTGGTTTTTCCTGTTGCGATACCCTTTTAAAAAATTCCCAAGATGCACAGATAACGGTTATTTCTCGGGAGGGTTATCCGGCCTATAAAAGAAATTTATTGATTGATTACCTGGCCGGCGATATTAAAGAAGACGGGCTCTTTTTATGCGCTCCAGATTTTTATGAGAAAAATAAAATTGAATTTTTGCGGAATTCAAAGGTAGCCAGGGTCGATACCAAAAAACAGTCAGTCGTATTAAAAGATAACAATAAAATGGAGCCCACGCTCCACCTACGGCGGGGTGGTTTTTCAGGGCGGAATACTCAAGCGGCCTTTGAACCTGCGCCCTTGAGGCTGCGGAGTATCAATTACGATTATCTGGTGATTGCCACGGGCCGGAAGATGGAACTCCCTGATTTGCCCGGGAAGACAAAAGAGGGGATATTCACCGTTTGCGACCTTGAAGACATTAAGAAAATAAAAGAGCGCCTGACGTTTTATTCTGAGGTGTGTATTACCGGTGAAGCAAAATTATGCCTCAGGCTCTGCGAGGCTATCTCCAGAAAAGATAAAGATATAAAGATTGTCAGTAAGCCCAGGCCGGATTCTTTTATCCCGGCAGAAAAAAGAGAATGGATTGACAATTTTGAATTAACCGAGTTTATCGGAGAAAGCGCAGAATTAAAAGCGTTCAAATTAAATAATGGCAAGGCGATCGGCGCTTCCCTGGTTTTGTTTGCGGCAGATTTCAGTCCTTCCACCGAGTTTTTGAAAGAAACAGAAATTAAGACTATCCGGGGCTATCTTGTCGTGGATGATGCCATGCGCACTAATTTTGAGAATATATTTGCCTGTGGCAGCGTGTGCAGGAAAGAGGATTCTCTTGAGACAGAAAAATCCTGGGAAGACGCAGTAAATGAAGGGGCCTCGGTTGCCTCAGGTATAGCAAATTTATTAGAAAGGGGAAAAAACATATGTCAGCAGACGTGCTAGTCCAGTTAGGCACAAAAGGCGCAGAGACGGTAGTCAAAGTTACCGGGGATGCCCTGGATAAGGCAATAAAGGACAAAGGTCCGGGTCAGGTAATCGCATTTCCTGAGACCAACTATTACCTGCCTTTAACCAATGCCTTGTTGAAGTTAGAGGTGAAGACCCTGGGTGATTGTTTGGAGGTTTTAAAACAGGCAGAAAGCCTGAATAATAACCAGCCGACTTCCGACGGGTTTAAAATCGATTGCCTCGGAGGCGTCCTTAATAAAGGCATTGCCACTATTATTTGCGAAGAAATACTGGCAGGGCTTAAATATTTAAATAAGGAACACCCGCAGAAAGACTCTGCCGGATTTTTATCGGATACCTTATTGAGGTCGCTGGGTATCCAGCTCGTCGACGGCAGGATCTCCGGTATAGCGGTAATACTGGGGCCGGCAAAAGATGAAGATTCCGCCGTCCAGTTAATAAGAGATTTTCAGAGTAAAAGTATAGTCAGTATCCTGGTGGGCAACGCAGGCGGCAGGAGTTTTAAAAAACAACTGGAAAATAAAAACGTGGAGTTAGGGTTAGAAGATTATATCGTGCCTTTGGGCGAGGATTATCTCTCGGCGATTTATGCGGTTAACTGGGCAGTAAGGGCCCCCCTGATGTACGGAGGTCTAAAGAGCGGGCAGTGGCAGGAGATACTGAAATATACCCAGCAGAAAGTCCCGGCATTTGTAGTGCTTTTAAGCCACGTGGATGAAGTTATCGTGGCAACCGGTTTAGGCGTTTTAGCTATGGGGTTCCCGATTATTACTGATTTGGAGGTGCCTCAACTGGGTAAGATTGATACGACGTTGTATGAGGCGTTAGTCACGGAAAAAGATTATAAAAAGATTGTCAGTAAGTGTATAGAGGTCAGGGGCTTGAAGGTAAGGGTTACCGATATCCCCATTCCCCTGCCTTATGCCGCGGCATTTGAAGGAGAGCGCGTGCGTAAGGAGCAATTGCAGGTTGAATTCGGCGGCAAGTCGAGCCTTTCCTTTGAATACCTGACGGCAAAAAATATAAATGAAGTAGAGGACGGAAAAATAGAATTGCTCGGCCCGGATATAGACCAGCTGGAAAAGGGCAGTAAATCTTTGCCTCTGGCGATTATCGTTGAGGTCTACGGCCGCAAGATGCAGAAGGATTTTGAGCCGATACTGGAACGCCAGATCCACCGTTTTATAAATTATGCCATGGGGCTGATGCACGTCGGCCAGCGGGAGATGAACTGGATAAGAGTGAGTAAGGATGCCTTTGCCAAGGGTTTTAGGCTTAAGCATATCGGAGTAATCCTGCATGCCATGTTGCACCAGGAATACAGCGCTATCGTAGATAAAGTACAGGTCAGGCTTTATACAAGGCAGCCTGATGTGGAGAGATTATTGCCTGCTGCGAAAAAGACATTCGATGAGCGCGATGCGCGGATCAGCGGCATGACGGACGAGAGCGTAGATACCTTTTATTCCTGCCTCCTCTGTCAGTCTTTTGCGCCTAACCATGTTTGTATTGTGACTCCCGAACGCCTGGGCCTCTGCGGTGCTTATTCCTGGCTGGACGCCAAGGCCTCTTTTGAAATTACGCCTACCGGGCCGAATCAGCCCATCCAAAAGGGCAATGTGCTCGATAAGAGGTTAGGCCAGTGGGATAATGTCAACGATTTTGTAAAGCAGAAGTCCAATAAGACCCTTGAAAAAGTAAGTATGTATTCGCTTATGGACTCGCCGCAGTCTTCCTGCGGCTGTTTCGAGTGTATTGTGGCTATCATCCCGGAGGCTAATGGCGTGATGGTTGTGCACCGCGATTATCCGGGTATGACTCCCTGCGGGATGAACTTTACCACCCTGGCCGGCTCAGTGGGCGGCGGAGTGCAGACCCCCGGCTTTTTAGGCGTGGGTAAATTATACATCTTAAGTAAAAAATTTATCTCAGCCGAAGGAGGCCTTAAGCGCCTCGTCTGGATACCCAAGGAACTAAAGGGTCTCCTGGGAGACAGGTTAAAGAAACGCGCCCAGGAGCTGGGGTGCCCTGGTTTAATTGATAAGATCTGCGATGAGACAATAGCCGCAACTTCCGAAGAACTATTGAAATTCTTAAAGCAGGTAAAACACCCTGCATTGGAAATGGAAGCTATGCTTTAACCCCGTTAAATATTCTGCTTGACCTGGCTATTTTAACTTGTATAATGGAAATAAGGATTATGCACAATCCTTCCCTAATAAAGATCATAAAAAAAACAACCCTTATAATTTCCTTGGTACTGTGTTTTTTCTCTTTTTCCTTTACTCTCGCATCAGCTTTAAGCGCCGCTGGCAACCGCGGCTATTCTGAATCCGGTAATATCCCTGACAAGAAAAAAGGAAGCGTAATTCTTAAAGCAGGTTCTCCGGGTAATATTGCTGTTCAGAAAGAAAAGGGCTTATCTAGTTTACAGAGAGAGGCAAGGGCCTATCGCAGCCAGGGGTTAGAATATCAGCGCATCGGTAATTTAGATGCGGCAATGGAGTTATATCAAAAGGCCATAGAATTAGATCCTTTATATGCCGTTGTTTATAATGACCTGGGCATAACCCTTGAAGAGATGGACCGGGCTGAGCAGGCAGAGGAATATTATTTGCAAGCCATAAAGGTGGACGAGGGTTTTTTAAGCCCGTATTCAAACTTAGCGCTGCTTTATGAGACCAGGCGCGACCTTGATAAGGCTGCTTTTTATTGGCGTAAGAGAGCAGGATTGGGCTCGTCTCTTGACCCCTGGACAAAAAAGGCCAGACAGCGCTTATCCGATATCATGATGGTCCAGACAGGCGCAGCAGCAGCGCATTTTGAGTCGCGCGAGCAAGCCGTATTCGGTTTAATTAAAGATGTGCAGCATCAAAAAGCTATTTATAGGGGGAGCGAACAGGAACTCGCCAAGGCGCATTTCCAGAAGGCAAAGTCAAGGTATGAAAAAGGAGATGAGGTAGGCGCTTTAAGCGAAGCGTTTGATGCCAAGCAGTTGGATTCTTCCAATAAAGAGATCGATGAATTCATAGATAGGGTTCTGGTAAGGTTTTTAACGAGATAAAAACCACAATTTTAAAATTTCCTGCCAAAAGCGAATTTCCATGTGTTAATTAATGGGAGATAAAAGGTTATACTTAATTGATACGATGGCTTTTTGTTATAGGGCGTTTTATGCGCTCAAAGGGCTTTCCACGTCTTTCGGCCAGCCTACAAATGCCGTATACGGCTTTATAAATATGCTGCAGAAAATTTTAAAAGACAAAAAACCGGGCTTTTTAGGGGCATGTTTTGACGTTTCAAGAGACACATTCAGGCAAAAGAAATTCGCAGAATATAAAATACAGCGCCCGCCGATGCCCGACGGGCTTTCCAGTCAAATCCCCCTGATTAAAGAGGTAATTTCTGCCTACGGGATTGCCATATTCGAAAAGGAAGGTTTTGAGGCAGATGATGTTATTGCTACCATGGCCAAGAAGGCTAAAGAGGAGGGGTTTCTCGTCACGGTGGTGAGTTCGGATAAAGATATGTTACAGTTAGTGGATGAGAAGGCAACGGTATTCAACCCTTATAAAGATGAGGGCACCCTCTACGACAAGAAAAAGGTTTACGAACGATTCGGCGTCAATCCGGAACAGATACCCGACATCATTGCACTTATGGGAGATGATGCGGATAATATTCCCGGGGCCTCCGGTATCGGAGAGAAGACCGCGGTAGGGTTAATCAGCCGTTTCGGCTCTTTAGAGAAGTTATTAGATAACCTCGAGAATATAGAACAGGATAAGATAAAAAGGATAATCAGGGATAATATTGATAAGATAAATTTAAGCAGGGAATTAGCCGTCTTGGATAAAAACGTGGATATAGATTTTGATTCCGATAAATTAAAGATAGGGGAGGCCGACTTTAAAGAATTATTCAGGTTATTCAAATACTTGGAGTTTAAAAGTTTCCTGAAGGAGCTGCCTCTTGAAGGAGGGGAAGGCCTTGAGCAAAAGTTAATCCGCACGGAAGACAAGGAATTGAGAAACTTAATACGCGAGGGCGATGAACTGGTTTTATCCGGGGAGGGCATAGAGGGGGAGGTATTTTATGCAAAGGATAAAATCTTCTGTTTAGACGCCGGCGGGGAAAATCTAAAAAATATATTGCAGGACCCTAAAGTAAGAAAAACAGGCCACGACCTTAAAAAAATAAAAGTATCTTTAGCAAGAAAGAATATTGATCTGGAAGGATTGTATTTTGATACTGCGGTTGCCGGATACCTCATTAATCCCTCTAGGGCGGAATACGGATTAATCGATCTGGCCTGGGATTATCTGGGCGAGCCGGTGGGCAATAAGGTTATCGATAACGCAAGGGCCGTGGGCCTGATAATAAAATTAAAACCGCGCTTAGAAAAAGAACTGCATGAGAGGATGCTTACCGGGCTTTTTAATGACCTTGAGATGCCCCTGGTCGGGGTATTGGCGCAAATGGAGTCGGTGGGCATAAAATTAGACTTAGAGGTTCTCAAGAAGCTTTCGCACGATATAGAAAAAAGGTTGATAAAATTAATCGAAGACATTTACTCGGCGAGCGGGACCCAGTTCAACATAAATTCCCCGAAACAATTAAGGGATATCCTGTTTGAGAAATTAAAATTGCCGGTGGTGAAAAAGGGTAAGACCGGGCCGTCCACCAATGAGGAGGTATTAAGAAAGCTGGCGGATAAACATAAATTACCCGCCCTGCTGCTTGAATACCGGCAGCTTACGAAACTGAAAAATACCTATATAGACACACTGCCTTCTTTAGTGGATAAGGAGACCGGGAGGGTCCACGCCTCTTTTAACCAGACCGCAACCGAAACCGGCCGCCTGAGTTCCAGTAACCCCAACCTCCAGAACGTCCCCATAAAGACAGATATCGGCAGCAATATCAGGCGGGCGATAATTGCCTCTGGCCCGGATAACTATCTTTTGTCCTGCGATTACTCGCAGATAGAGTTAAGAATCCTGGCGCATCTATCTAAGGATAAAAATTTGATTCTTGCCTTTAAGAAGAACCTGGATATGCACAGGGCCACCGCTTCCTTGATCTACGGTCTGGATGAGGCAGATGTAACCGATGCCATGCGCGAGGTTGCCAAACGGGTGAATTTCGGGATCGTCTACGGGCTCACCCCGTACGGCCTCAGCCGTGATTTAGGCATATCCATTGACGAGGCGCAGAGTTTTATCGATGCCTATTTTTTAAGATACCCCGGGGTAAAGGAATATATCCAGGAACAGATTACAAAGGCAGAAAAGCAGGGTTTTGTCACGACGCTCTTAGGAAGGAGAAGATATATCCCGGAGATTAATAATAAGAACCAGGGCATCAGGCAATTCGCCCAGCGTCAGGCGGTGAATACGCCTATACAGGGTTCCGCCTCCGACCTAATAAAATTAGCGATGGTCCAGATACATAATCAGGTAAGTTCACGGAATTTAAAGGCCCGGATGATCATTCAGATCCACGATGAATTATTATTCGATGCACCGGCACGGGAATTGAAAGAGCTGGTGGGGCTGGTAAAAGACAGGATGGAGAATGTTTTAGAATTAGATGTCCCGATAAAGGTCGAGATAAAAAAGGGTAAGAACTGGCTAGAAATGTCTACCTGCCGGTAGACAGGGAGGGTATTGAATGAAGATACTTTTAGCAGCATCTGAGGTTGTGCCTTTTGCCAAGACCGGCGGCCTTGCCGATGTAGCAGGCGCTTTACCTCTGGCATTAGAAGGTTTAGGCGAGGAAGTCATTATTGTGCTGCCGCGGTATAAGACGATTAGCGATTCGAAGTTTAAGATACAAAGATTAAAAGAAGATATTTCTTATTCGGTGATAGGGAATAAAATAAAGGTCTATTTTATCGAGAATGACGCATACTTTAATCGCGATGGCCTCTATGGAGACAAGAGCGGAGATTATAAAGATAATCTGGAGAGATTTTCTTATTACAGTAAGCGCACATTGCAGCTTTTAAAAGAAATAAATTTTTCCCGCCCCACTGTTACTATGTCTGGCGGGATTCCGCCGAAGGCGGAAAAACCCGACATTATCCATGTGCACGATTGGCAGGCCTCCCTGATTCCCGTATACCTAAAGGCTTTATACGCTGACGAAGACTTCTATCGGAATATAAAGACGATACTGACCGTACACAACATAGGTTATCAGGGGCTTTTCCCCAAAGAAGAATTTCCCAAACTAGGCCTGGACTGGAGCCTCTTTAATATGGAAGGATTAGAGTTTTACGGCAAGATAAATATTTTGAAGGGCGGCATGGAATTTTGCGACATCATCAATACAGTCAGCCCTACCTACAGCGAAGAGATACAGAGCAAAGAATTCGGCTTTGGCCTGGAGGGGGTGTTGAATAAACGCCGCAATTCCGTCTTCGGTATATTAAACGGGCTGGATTACTCTATCTGGAACCCCCAGACCGATAAATTTATCGCCAGGAATTATTCTTCTCAAACCATAGAGGATAAATATAAAAATAAAGAAGACCTGCAAAGGCTATGCAGGCTTCCAATTAGAATAGATGTTCCGCTTTTAGGCATAGTATCCAGATTAGCAGAGCAGAAAGGGTTTGATATCTTGGCAGAGGCCATAGAGAGCATTTGCAAAATGGAGCTCCAACTTATTATTCTGGGAACGGGAGATTTAAAATATCATCTGATTCTGGAGGAAAAGGCAAAAAAATACCCCAAGGTGATTTCTCTGCATCTAAAATTTGATGACGTACTTGCACACAATATCTATGCCGGCTCAGACATATTCCTGATGCCTTCTAAATATGAACCCTGCGGATTAGGTCAGTTGATATCTTTAAGGTATGGCACAATGCCTTTGGTATTTAAGACCGGAGGATTAGCGGATACAGTAAATAAGGATAACGGGTTTATTTTCGACAAATATACAAAAGAAGAGCTTATCAAGACCGTAAAGAAGGCAACAAAGGCGTTTGAAAACAGAGAGAGATGGAAAGAGATGGCGATAGGGGCGATGCAGTATAATTTCTCCTGGGAACAGGCAGCTAAAAAATACCTGCAATTGTATGCAAAGGCAAAATCCCAATAAAAAGAGCGTAGTCCTGGGTATTACCGGAGGTTTTGGCAGCGGCAAGAGCACCGTTGCCAGAATTTTCGCGTCCTTCGGGGCGAAATTAATAGATGCGGATAAAATAGCGCACAGGGTTATTAATCCAGGCAGCAAAGTTTATAAAAAAATAGCCGCTACCTTTGGCAGGGGTATCCTGAAGCAGAATAGGGAGGTTGATCGGAAAAAATTAGCCAGGGTCGTATTCAATAATAAAAATTTATTAAAGAGGTTAAATAATATTGTACATCCGGAAGTAATCAGAATCATTAAAAATGAGATTAAGGTATCGAGGGCAAAGGTAGCCGTCTTAGATGCGCCTCTTTTATTAGAGGCAGGGCTTGAAAAAATTGTAGATAAATTAATTGTAGTAAAAATAACTAAAGACGGGCAGTTCAAGAGAATTCAAAATAAAACATTTCTTAGCAAAACGGATATATTAAAAAGGATTGCATTGCAGATTCCTTTGCGCGTGAAGGCGCGCTTAGCGGATTTTGTAATAGATAACAGTGGCACGATAGAAAAAACCAAGAAACAGGTAGAGCGGATAAGGAGGTCTCTGTGGAAAAATTAGATATCGGAAATCTAAAAGAGATGAAGATTACAGAATTAAACAAATTAGCCAAAGAGTTAAATATCAATGGCACCAGTGGCGTGAAGAAGCAGGATTTAATATTTAAGATACTACAGGCCCAGGCAGAGAAGGAAGGCCTGATGTTTGGCGAAGGCATTTTAGAGATACTGCCGGAAGGGTTTGGTTTCTTAAGATCTCCGAATTATAATTACCTGCCCTGTCCGGACGACATTTATATCTCTCCTTCCCAGATAAGGAAATTTGATCTGAGGACCGGTGACACGGTCAGCGGGCAGATCAGGCCGCCCAAGGAGGGAGAAAAATATTTTGCGCTGCTCAAGGTTGAGGCGGTCAATTTCGAAAACCCCGAGGAAGTAAAGGAAAAAGTGCTTTTTGATAATCTCACGCCCGTCTATCCGCGGGAGGCGTTTAGCCTAGAGACAAAACCGGAAGAGATATCCATGAGGATTATGAACCTGCTTACCCCTATAGGAAAGGGGCAGCGCGGCCTTATCGTGGCACAACCGTATAGCGGCAAGACAGTGCTATTGCAGAAGATCGCAAATTCTATAATGAGCAATCAACCTGATGTGATACTGATTGTGCTTTTGATAGACGAGCGGCCGGAAGAGGTCACCGATATGCAGAGGCACGTCAAGGGAGAAGTAATATCTTCCACCTTTGATGAGCCGCCGGAGAGGCACGTCCAGGTTGCGGAGATTGTCTTGGAGAAGGCAAAAAGGCTTGTGGAGCACAAAAGGGATGTGGTTATCCTCTTAGACAGTATGACCCGCCTGGCCAGGGCCTATAATGCGGTAGTCCCGCATAGCGGTAAGGTTCTCTCAGGCGGCATAGATTCGAATGCCCTGCAAAAACCAAAGAGGTTCTTCGGTGCGGCGCGCGCAGTCGATGAGGGGGGCAGCTTAACGATAATTGCCACGGCCTTAGTGGATACGGGCAGCCGTATGGATGAGGTTATCTTTGAGGAATTCAAAGGCACCGGCAATATGGAATTACAGCTTGACAGGAACCTTTTCCAGCGTAGGATATATCCCGCTATCGATATAAAACGTTCCAATACCAGGCACGAGGAATTACTGGTGAAAGAGGAAGTGTTACATAAGATGTGGATCTTAAGGAAGGTCTTGAATGAGCTCAACAATGTGGAGGCAATGGAGCTTTTAATTGAGAAACTGGCCAAGACAAAGAACAACGAAGAATTCCTAAACAGCATGAACCAGTAAGACTAGAAAAAGACATGGGTCAATAGCCGATAGTCTATAGTCAATAGACCCGATATTGCTTAATTCAACAGAGGATTAAAAGGAGGAATAGGAAAATGAAAGATAAGATTCACCCCAATTATAAAGAAAGTACCATCGTCTGTGCCTGCGGGGAGACGATACATACCCGTTCCACCAAACCGAGTATACGGGTTGAGATCTGTTCAAAGTGCCATCCATTTTTCACCGGTAAACAGAAGTTTGTGGATTCAGCGGGCCGCGTGGATAAGTTTATAAAGAAGTACGCTAAGAAAATTTAACCGCCTTAAATATGTCCGAACAGTTACAGAAGATAGAAGCCCGTTATCAAGAGTTAGAGCGCCTCCTGGCCTCCTACGGGATTATTTCCGATAAGGGGCAATACAACAGATATGCTAAAGAATTATCGGAACTGAAAGAAACGGTGTCTTTATTCCGCGGATACAAAAAGGTATCCAAAGAAATAGAAGAGCTGGAGGCAGTGCTTAAGGAAAAACACGATAGGGAATTCCTGGAGTTAGCGCAGAAGGAATTGCGGGAGTTGCTTGACAAGAGGGCGGGCCTGGAAAATAGATTAAAAGATATTCTGGCAGGCGAAGATAAGGATGCCGGAAAGGACGTAATCGTAGAAATACGTCCAGGCACAGGCGGCCTTGAGGCAGGACTGTTCGTCGGCGACCTTTACCGTATGTACACAAAATACGCCGCAAAAAAAGGCTGGTCAGCAGAATCCATGTCAGCCACCCCTACAGAGCTGGAGGGATTTAAGGAAGCGGTCTTTAGCGTAAAAGGCAAGGGCGCCTACAGGAGGCTTAGATTCGAGAGCGGCGTGCACCGCGTGCAGCGCGTCCCCAGCACAGAATCGCAGGGCCGAATACATACGTCCACGGCAACAGTGGCTGTCTTGGTTGAGCCCGAAGAAGTGGATATGGTTATTGAGCCGAAAGACTTAAGGATAGATACTTACAGGTCCAGCGGCCCCGGGGGCCAGCATATGCAGAAAACAGATTCTGCGGTGAGGATTACGCATATCCCCACGGGCGTAGCGATTGCCTGTCAGGATGAACGCTCGCAGTTAAAAAATAAGAATAAGGCAATGCGGATTTTGCGCGCCAGATTGCTTGATATGAATAAAGAGGAAGAACACAAAAAGGTTTCGCAGGAAAGAAAATCCCAGATTGGCTCAGGAGACCGCAGCGAAAAGATACGCACTTATAATTTTCCTGACCGCAGGGTTACCGACCACCGCATAAATTTTACCTCGCATCAGCTGGAGGCGATACTCGAGGGCGGTCTGGATGAACTTTCAGACGCCTTGCTGAAGGCAGCGCAGGGAGAGAAGAATGAATGAAGCGGAATTATTATTCAGCGAGATATTAAACTGCGACAGGATGTCTTTATATCTAAACAAGGGGTCGCATTTAGAAAAGGATAAGTCCTTTTTAATATCTTCTGTATTAAAGAGAAGGATATCGGGTGAGCCCATACAGTATATATTAGGTAAGGCGGAATTTATGGGTCTTGAGTTTAGGGTAAATCCCGATGTATTAATACCTCGTCCGGAGACGGAGATTCTGGTAGAGACGGCGATAGGACAAGTCACTCCCTCGCTTTCGCTCGGGACTCCCTTCGGTCGCACGTCACAAAGTCACAACGTCACCATGTTAGAGATAGGGACAGGTTCGGGTTGCATTGCCATATCTTTAGCGAAATTGTTATCTCATGCTCGGATAACTGCAACGGATATTTCAAGGGCTGCCTTGGAAGTCGCTGGCAGGAATGCAGAGTTAAATAAAGTAAAGATTAATTTCATAGAAAGTGATTTATTCGCTCATCATAATCTGGCAGCTGACTACTATGACCTGATACTGAGCAACCCGCCGTACATACCTACTGCCGAGTTGAAAAACCTGCAGCCGGAAGTAAGCTATGAGCCTACCATCGCCCTTGACGGTGGAGAGGACGGCCTGGATTTTTACGGAAGGATAATCAGCGGTTCGGCGCCTTATTTAAAAAAAGGCGGTTTTTTAATCATGGAGATAGGCATTGGTCAAAAGGGTGCCCTAGAGAATATTTTCCAGAGATATGAAGGTTTTAAAATAGCGGAGTTTATCAAGGATTACAATGGTATATACAGAATAGCAGTTGCACGGAAAGTTAAGTGAGGATACATGGATAAACTAGTTATAGAGGGCGGGGTCAGGCTTAAAGGCGAGGTTACGGTCTCGGGAGCTAAAAATGCCGTCTTGCCGGTACTTGCCGCAACGCTCCTGACCGATGACGCCTGTATTATTAAAGGCGTGCCGAATTTACGCGATACCAACACGATGCTGAAGATCTTGCGTTCGTTGGGGAAAAACGCTGAATTCGACAGAGACATGATAACAGTCGGTCCGGGGAAATTCACCAATTTTATTGCCGACTACAAGCTTGTTTCAACGATGCGGGCATCTTTTTGCGTTTTAGGGCCTTTGCTGGGTAAACTTAAAAAGGCGAAGGTCTCTCTGCCCGGAGGCTGCATTATAGGAGTAAGGCCGGTGGATTTACATCTTAAAGGGATAAAAGCGCTGGGTAGCGAGATTAATATCGAATCCGGTTATGTGGTGGCAAAGGCAGAGAAGTTAAAAGGCGCACATATGTATTTAGGCGGGGCTTACGGTTCATCGGTTTTGGCTACGGATAACGTAATGATGGCTGCAGTCCTGGCACAAGGCAAGACCATAATTGAGGCTGCTGCCTGCGAGCCGGAAGTGGCGGACTTAGCGGAATTTTTGATTAAAATGGGGGCAAAGATAAAGGGCCACGGCACGCCGGTTATAGAAATAGAAGGCGTAAAACATTTGCATGGGGCAAGCCACCACATAATCCCCGACAGGATAGAGGCAGGCACATTAATGCTCGCTTCTCTTATTACCCGCGGAGATATACACATAAAAAATGTTCTTTTGCAGCACCTGGGTGCGTTGGTTGACAAACTGGAGGAGGCAGGTAGCCATATCACTAAGACTGACGGTTCTCTGCGCGTGCGTTTTAAAGACAAACTCAGGCCGGTAAACGTGACTACGCTTCCCTATCCCGGTTTCCCGACAGACATGCAGGCGCAGGTGATGGCGCTGATGAGCGTCACAGAGGGTATAAGCGTGATTACCGAGAAGATTTATCCGGACAGGTTCATGCATGTGGCTGAACTCAACCGTATGGGCGCGCATATCCAACGGGAGGGGCCGCATGCGATTGTAGAAGGCATCGGGGGATTATCGGGCGCTCCGGTGATGGCGTCAGACCTGCGCGCCTCAGCCTGTCTTTTATTGGCTGGCCTGGTAGCGCGCGGCAAGACTTCAGTCTCAAGGATCTACCATTTAGAACGCGGCTATGAGAATATAGAGGAAAAATTACAAGGCCTCGGAGCGAAGATCTGGAGAGAAAAAGAATAAATTATATAATAAAAATAAATTGGTCGATAGTCTATGGTCAATGGTCTATGGTTTTACAAAAAAGACAAAACTATAGACTATAGACAATCGACTATAGACGCAAGAGGTATAAAAACATGATTTTAATGATTGATAACTACGATTCTTTTACCTACAACCTCGTTCAATATTTAGCCGGACTCGGCGCAGAAATTAAGGTATTCAGAAATGACAAGATAACTTTAAGCGGGATTAAGAAACTTGCGCCTCAAAGAATCGTTATCTCTCCCGGGCCGGGGAGGCCGGAAGGCGCCGGTATTTCTTGCGCGGTAATAAGGGAATTTGCCGCTTCTATCCCTATACTGGGAGTCTGCCTGGGGCACCAGTGCCTGGGTTTTGTTTATGGCGGACGTATTGTAAGAGCAAAAAAACTCATGCACGGCAAGACCTCTCTTATCTACCATAACCGAAAAACCATCTTTAAAGGCATACCCAATCCCTTTGAGGCTACCCGGTATCATTCTCTGATTGTAGAGAAGAAGAACCTCCCTGAATGTTTAGAGATAATTGCCCGGACTAAAGAAGGCGAGATTATGGGTCTGAAGCATAAGAGGTATCCTTTATGGGGAGTGCAGTTCCATCCCGAGTCCATCCTGACCAGATGCGGCAAGGATATCTTAGCCAATTTTTTAAGGCCATGATCAAGGACGCGATAAGGGAACTGATCCAGAAAAAAGATTTAAGCGCAGAGCAGATGCAGGCAGTGATGCAGGATATTTTAAGCGGCACAACCGATACCGCGGATATAATCGCCTTTTTGACTTCTCTGAACGATAAGGGCGAGACGGTTGAAGAACTGACTGCAGCAGTCAGGGTAATGCTTAAATACGTCGATGCCATCGTGGTAGACAGGCCTAACATCCTGGATACCTGCGGCACAGGCGGAGACAGGAAAGGGACATTCAATATCTCTACGCTTAGCGCATTCGTGGCAAGCGGCACAGGCGTAACCGTTGCCAAACACGGCAACCGTTCGGTCTCCAGTAAATGCGGCAGCGCGGATGTCCTGGAAGCCTTAGGGGTAAATATAGATATGGCTAGGGATAAAATAAGGCAGTGCCTGGAAGAGATCGGCATCGCTTTCCTTTTTGCTCCGAATTTACATCCGGCGATGAAACACGTTATGCCGGCCAGAAAGGAGATCGGCAAAAGGACGATGTTTAATATACTGGGCCCCTTGATTAACCCTGCCAGGGCAACTAATCAGTTAATCGGTGTTTATAGCGCGGAATGGACAAAACCCCTGGCGCGCGTTTTATACAATTTAGGCACGCATCATGTCCTGGTTGTGCACGGAGCAGACGGGCTGGATGAAGTGACCACCACCGCCAAGACAATTGTTTCTGAAGTCAGGTCAGGAGAATTCAGCGACTATGAGATAGCGCCTGAAGAGTTCGGTTTCAGGAGGGCGCATCTTGAGGATTTAATCTGTTCCGGCTTAGAAGAGAATAAGCGCATAGCAATGGATGTCTTAGGCGGCAAAAAAGGCTGCCACAGGGACATCGTGCTGTTTAATTCCGGATGCGCAATATATGCGGCGGATAAGGCGGGATCAATAGGGGACGGCGTAAAGCTCGCCGTTGAATCAATAGACTCCGGAAAGGCATTAAAGAAATTAGAATTGCTCAAGGATTGGTCGAATAGATGAAAAAAACCGATATCTTAAAAGAGATCATCGCAAAGAAGAGAGAGAAAATTATTCTGGCAAAACAGAACTTACCGGAAGAGGATTTAAAAAATAGGGTTCAGGGCCTTTTGCCCGCGCGGCCCTTTATGGAAGCCATAAATAAACCCCGCCAGATTTCGCTTATTGCCGAGATAAAGAGAATGTCGCCTTCTCGCGGAGTAATACGTCAGGATTTTAACCTTCAACAAATTGCTAAAATCTATCAGGATGTTGGCGTTCAGGCAATATCTATATTAACTGAAGAGGATTATTTTGGAGGGAATATCTCATATCTCAGCGAGGTTAAAAATCTGGTAGATGCACCTTTGTTAAGAAAAGATTTTATCTTAGAGCCGTATCAGGTTTATGAGTCTAGGGCTTACGGAGCAGATGCGATACTTTTGATTGCGGATTTACTCACCAAGGATAAATTAACAGAATTAATACAAATAGCAGATGGATTAGGTCTTGATTGTTTAGTTGAAGTTCATAACGAGAAAGAATTAAAAAAGGTTTTAAATTTAAAAGTGCCGCTTATTATAGGTATAAATAACCGCAATTTACATACGCTGGAAATAGACCCCAAGATTACGGAGAGGCTTTACCCTTTAATCCCGAAGGATAAAATTGTAGTTGTGGAGAGCGGCATAAAAAGCTATCAGGACGTCCTATTCTTAAAGATACTGGGAGTAGCCGCTGTTTTAATCGGCCAGGCCTTTATGGAGGCGGCTGACGCAAGGAGAAAAGTCGAAGAGGTAATGGGATGGTAAAGGTTAAAATCTGCGGAATAACTAACCTGGAAGACGCCTTGAATTCTGCAGACGCTGGCTGCGATGCCCTGGGGTTCATATTTTATAAGCAGAGCCCGCGTTACATTACGCCGGAGAAGGCGAGTAAGATAATCAGGCACCTGCCGCCGCATATCTTAAAAATAGGCGTCTTTGTCGACGCGCAGGAAAAGATAATCAGGCGCGTCGCTAAACTGTGCCGCCTTGATATGCTGCAGTTTCACGGTAAAGAATCCCCCGGGTTCTGCGCAAGATTCGGTGACTATAAGATAATCAGGGCCTTCAGGGTAAAGAAAAAGGTGGATGTAAAAGATATTTTAAAATATAATACTTTCGCCTATCTCTTTGATACTTTTATAAAATCAAAGAGAGGCGGTACAGGCAGGAAGTTTGACTGGAACCTGGTAGCTGATACGGACGGCATAGGGCATGCGGTATTCTTATCCGGAGGGCTTACCGCGAAGAATGTTAAGGAGGCTCTGGAGATTGTACGACCGGACTGGGTAGATGTCTCCAGTTCCGTAGAGATAAAACCAGGCAAGAAGGAACATAAAAAGGTCAGCGAGTTTATTGAGGCAGTGAAATAATATTATATGAAGAAGTGCCCGTATTGCGCGGAAGAGATTCAGGATGACGCCATAAAGTGCCGTTTCTGCGGAGAATACCTCAAGAAAAAGAAGTGGTGGAAAAGCTGTCTTTTCGGCTGCCTGGTTACCTTTGCGGTAACCGCAATATCCGTATTTTTATTTTTCCATCTCAGTTTTCCGCTCTTTAAATTTATTATATATTTGCTGCATATCAATGCGAGAGGGTACAATGTATAAAAACAGGCTTCCGGATAAAGAAGGTCATTTCGGCGATTTTGGCGGCAGGTTTGTGCCTGAGACGCTTATCTATGCCCTGGATGAGCTGGAGGGAGAGTACAGAAGGGCCAGGCTTGATAGAAAATTTGTCCAGCAGCTCAACTATTATCTCAAGGAATACGCCGGACGGCCCACGCCGTTATACCTTGCCTCCAGGCTGAGCAGGCATTTAGGTATAAATAAAATTTATTTAAAGAGAGAAGACCTCCTGCATACCGGGGCGCACAAGATAAACAATACCTTAGGCCAGATTCTCTTAGCCCTGCGCATGAAAAAGAGCCGGATTATTGCCGAGACCGGAGCCGGGCAGCACGGCGTAGCTACGGCGACGGTGGCAGCGATGTTCGGTCTTAAATGCGATATCTATATGGGCGAGGAAGATATGGCAAGGCAGAGCCTGAATGTCTTCCGTATGAAATTATTAGGCGCCGGGGTAATCCCGGTCAAGAGCGGCACCAGGACTTTAAAAGACGCGATGACCGAGGCGCTCAGGGACTGGGTAACTAATGTGCGCACGACACACTATATTATAGGCAGCGTAGCAGGGCCGCATCCGTATCCGGCGATGGTGCGCGATTTTCAATCGGTAATCGGCAGAGAGGCGAAAGCCCAGGTTTTAAAAAAGGAAAAAAGGCTTCCGGATTACCTGGTGGCCTGCGTGGGCGGCGGCAGTAATGCCATGGGCCTGTTTTTTCCTTTTTTTAAAGACAAAAAAGTGAAGTTTATCGGAGTGGAGGCAGCCGGCCTGGGCTTGATTTCTGGCAGGCATGCAGCCACCCTGGTAGCCGGCAGGCCGGGAGTCTTGCACGGTTCAAAATCTGATTTACTTGAGGATGAATTCGGCCAGGTTAAGAATACGCATTCGGTTGCCGCGGGGCTGGATTATCCCGGCGTCGGACCGGAGCACGCCTATTACAAAAAGATAAAGAGGGCCACTTACGTAGCAGTTACCGACAAGGAGGCATTGGAAGGTTTTAGGCTGCTCTCAGAGATAGAGGGTATAATCCCTGCCCTGGAGCCGGCACACGCCATTGCCTATCTGAAAAAGATATGCAAAAGAATAAATAAGCGCTCTATTGTTATTGTCTGTCTATCCGGCAGGGGCGACAAGGACCTCGGGATAGTGACGCAGAAATTAAAAATATGAACCCCGTTTTTCCTAAGCGGGGTTATATCTAGAGAAAGGAAAAACGGGGTGAACAGGATTGAAAAAAAGTTTGAAGAATTAAAAAGAAATAATAAAAAGGCATTCATCGCCTTTATTACTGCCGGCTACCCTAACCTTAATACCACCGCTATGCTCGTTAAGGAATTTGACAGGATTGGGGTGGATATTGTAGAGTTGGGCGTGCCTTTTTCAGACCCTATGGCTGACGGGCCGGTGATTCAGGAGTCCTCTCAACAGGCCCTCAAAAAGAATGTGCATTTGGTCGATATATTAAACCTGGTAAAGAAAACCCGCCTCCATACAGACATACCTATTTGTCTCATGACTTACTACAACCCAGTATTCTGTTTTGGCGAGGAAAGATTTGTAAGGAGGGCAAAAGAATCGGGCGTGGACGGCGTGATTATACCCGACCTTCCTCCGGAAGAAGGCAAGTCGTTTATCAAATCAGCGGACAGGCACAACCTGGACGTAATATGTTTTATTTCTCCTACCACCTCAGCGGAGCGCATCAAGTATATCTCGTCTATCGCAAAGGGATTTATCTACTACGTTTCTTTAACCGGGGTTACCGGCCCGCGCCAGGCACTGCCTCCGGATCTTGCGGTTCATCTAAAGGCGATTAAGAGAGTTACCGGCAAGCCTGTTTGCGTGGGCTTTGGCATCTCAGGGCCCCGGCAGGTAAAACAGATTTATAGCGTCTCAAGCGGCGTAATTGTGGGCAGCGCTATTGTTAAGAAGATTAAAGACAATATCGGCAGTCCGGATTTGGTGAAAAGGGTAAGCAGATTTGTCTCTGGATTAAAAGATGTATAAAAAGGTTAGGTTAGATAACGGCTTAAGAATTATTTCGCATCGTATGCCTGATATGCAGTCTGTGGCCTTGGGCATCTGGATAAAGGCAGGTGGCAGGTATGAGTCTGAAAAATTTAAAGGCATCTCGCATTTTTTAGAGCACCTTTTATTTAAAGGCAGCAAAAAATATTCCTGCCGTAAAATTAAAGAATCTATCGAAGGGGTAGGCGGTTCCCTTAATGGCTTTACCTCTGAAGAGATGACTTGTTACCTGGTAAAGATGCCCTCCCGCTATTTAGCATTAGCCCTGGATATCCTCTCTGATATGGTTGTAAATCCCTCTCTGCCCGGATTAGAGATAGAAAAAGAGAAGGCAGTGATTTTAGAAGAGATAAAAATGTACAGGGACCAGCCCCAGAGTTATGTCTATGAGTTATTAGATGAGCTCTTATGGCCCGGGCAACCCCTCGGTACGCCTATAATAGGCACGGTTGATTCTGTCAGCCGCATAACGAGAGAGGACCTGCAAACCTTTAAACGCAGGTTTTATATCCCGGCGAATATCGTGGTAAGCGTTGCCGGAGACCTGGACTCTAAAAAGTTAGAGAAAAGCGTGGCCAAGATTTTTTCCCAACAAAAAAAGAGGAGTATAAATACCTTTCCCGAGGCTAAAGAAGAACAAGGTAGGCCGCAGCTTAAAGTATTATCCAAAGATACGGAGCAGACGCACATGGTTTTGGGTTTTCATAGTTTTAGAAGAGATCACCCTTTAAGGCACGCCTTGGCAATGCTGCACATAATTCTAGGCGCGAATATGTCCAGCCGGCTCTTTGATGAGTTAAGGGAAAAGAGAGGGCTTGCCTATGAGATCGGCACACAGGTTAAACGTTTCCAGGATACCGGCGCCTTTCTTGTGCACGCAGGTATTGATAACCGCAAAGTAGTTGATGCGGTGCAGTTGATTTTAAAAGCACTGAAAAAAGTTAAGGATAAACTGGTCGCGATAGATGAATTCAGGCGGGCAAAAGAATTCTACCTGGGGCAACTGATGCTCGCCTTGGAGGATACCCTGGACCATATGCTCTGGATAGGCGAGAGTACAACGACCATGGATAAAACCTATTCTTTAAAAGGCATAGTTAAAGAGATGAATAAGGTAAAGAGGGAAGACATCCGGGGAGTGGCAAGGCGCATATTTAAACAAGAAAATCTAAACCTGGCATTAATCGGGCCGCTTAAGAACCGCGAAGAAAAGATACGCAATCAGCTGTTTATAGAATAGAGGCAAAGGGAATGGAATCCATCTTGTTAATATTAATATCTTTACTCCTCCTTTCGTTTATCTCGTTTTTCTTTTCTGCCTCCGAGACTTCCATCATCGCTCTTAGCAAGATCCGTCTGCACCATATGGTTGCGCGGGGGGTTAGGCGCGCTAAAAATGTCCAGCAGTTAGTGAAAAAGTTGGATAAATTTATCGCTGCTATTTTAATCGGGAATAACTTCGTAAATATCGCCATGTCAGCCGTTGTGACGGCAATATTTGTGCGGATATTCGGTTATAACTGGGGAGTAATTATAGCAACCTTTGTTTCCAGTTTTTTTATACTTATTTTCTGCGAGATAACCCCGAAAATATTAGCCACTAAGCATACGGAAAAGGTAGCCCTCTTTACCGCCCCCTTTATGGAGAGATTCATTAATATATTACATCCGGCTATCCGTTTCTTCATAGGTATAAGCAATCTGATTCTTAAGGTATTACGGGTAGGCCCCAGTAAGAGGTCGCCTTTAATTACCGAAGAAGAATTGCGGCTGATGATAGAGATAGGGAAGGAAGAGGGGGTCTTAAGCGACGAAGAGAGGAAAATGCTGCATCGTATTTTTGAGTTCGGCGATACGAAAATAAGCGAAGTAATGATGCCAAAAGAAAAAATTATCGCCGTAAACATCAATACTACTTCCGAGGAACTGCTGAATATCTTTGTGGAAAAAGGGCATGCCAGGCTCCCGGTTTATAACGGCACATTAGATAATATCGTGGGTATCATCTACGCCGGGGACCTGCTTTATATCCTCAGGGATAAGGGGCTGTTTCTTCTGCAGGACCTGATACACAAGGCATATTATGCTCTTGCTACCATGCGGGTAAACGAACTCTTAAGGAAATTCCAGGTAGATAAAATTCAGATCGCTATTGTAGCGGATGAGCACAATAAGACCCTGGGCCTGGTGACCCTGGAGGATTTGATCGAAGAGATAGTCGGTGAAATAGAAGAAGAACACAGCAATCACTTTGCAAATAAAAATTGACCCCGCGGTTTTTTATTGTATAATATCACTAATATTAAAGAGGCGGGATTGACATAGAGATTAAGGTATGATAAAATAAAACACCGTGCTTAAAAAAGGAGGAAACAGATGGCTGAAAAGGGATATTGCGTCAAGTGTAAAACTTCAAAAGAGATTAAAGATGGGCAGAATGTTACGATGAAGAACGGGCGTTTAGCCCTAAAGGGTAAATGCCCTGATTGCGGTACGGGCATGTACAGGATTTTGGGGAAAAAATAGTACTTTTCTAAGGAGGTAGAGCAGTAATAGAGCCCAAAAAATTAGCACTACGCATTGCAGCAGTTGCTAAATCCAAAAAAGCTGAAAAAACAGTTGTCCTTGAGATGTCCAGGGTTTCGAGTTTCTGCGATTATTTTGTGATCTTGAGCGGGACATCCTTAAGACAGGTGAACGCAATTGCCCAAGCCATAACAGAAGATTTAGAAAAGGACAGAATAAAATCTCTCTCTAAGGTTTCGCCCAACGATGAATCAGGTTGGGTAGCTTTAGACTTTCTTTCCGTTATAGCCCATGTTTTTTACAAACCGATGAGAGAGTTTTATTCTTTAGAGCGTTTGTGGAGAGATGCAAAGAAGGTCAGCATCCCGAGAAGCTTAAAAAGATAATTTTCCTCGATAGCGCCTCCTGTCTTGCTTTTAAAAATTGCCAACCAGATCTTCTAAATTAAGATGAAAAAGGATATCCCGCGGTCATTAATAACAATTATAGAAGATTCATTGAGGGACCTCAAATTAGAAAAACCCTCCGGCGAAGAGCCGTATCTGGATTTTCCTTCCGACCCCCGTTTCGGGGACCTTTCTACCAATATCGGCCTTAGGCTTGGCAAGATACTCAAAAAGCCGCCAGTCGAGATTGCCGGTGATATCGCAGGCGCCATAAAACAGAACTTACAAAAAACTCCCTTAAGGAATTATGTAAAGCAAATCAAAATCGAGGGAGCGGGATTTATAAATTTTTATTTAGGGGAAATATACTTCTATGAGCGATTAAAGGATATTATCAAAAGGAAAAAGAATGCGCTAGCCAAGGATATCGGAGCGGGTAAGCGCGTCCTTATTGAGTTTGTGAGCGCAAACCCTACAGGGCCTTTGTCGGTTGCCCATGCCAGACAAGGCGCTGTGGGCGATGCCTTGGCGAATATTCTGGAATTCCTGGGTTTTAAAGTTAAAAGGGAATATTACCTTAATGACGAGGGTAATCAGATTGATATACTGGGGGAGTCAGTGGGCTTAAGACTCAAAGAATTAAAGGGCGAGAAGATAGAATTTCCCGAACACTATTATCAAGGAGATTATATTTATGATATAGCAAAAAAAGCGCAGTGCGAAAAAAGAAAGATAAAAGACTTAAGCGGATATGCAGCAGGAATTATTCTGGGGATAATCAGGAAAGAGCTGGATGATTTCGGGATAAAGTTTGATTGCTGGTATTCCCAGAAAGGCTTGAGGAAAAGCGGAAAGATAGGAAAGGCGCTGGATTTTTTAAAGAGGAAAGGGTTAGTGTATAGCCAGGACGGCGCCCTCTGGTTCAGGTCTACCCGCTTTGGCGACGACAAGGACAGGGTGGTAATAAAAAGTGACGGCTCTTATACGTATCTGGCTCCGGATATCGCCTACCACCGGGAAAAATACAGGCGCGGGTTCGCATGGCTGATAAATCTATGGGGCCCGGACCACCACGGCTATATCAACAGGCTTAAGGCAGCGGTAGAGGCATTGGGACGCAGCCCGGATTCCCTGGCAATCGTTATTGTACAACTGGCATCCATCTTTAAAGAGGGCAGGCCCCTGGAGATGTCTACGCGCCGCGGTCAATACATAACCTTGAGAGAGGTGCTTGATGAAGTAGGCAGGGATGCCTCAAGATTTTTCTTTCTGATGCGCCGGACTTCAAGCCACTTGGATTTTGACCTGGATATCGCCAAGAAACAGACGCCGGAAAACCCCGTATATTATGTGCAGTATGCCCATGCCAGGATTTGCAGTATCCTGCGCAATAGCCGCACGAGGATTAAGAAGAATGCGGATTTGAGCGTATTAAAGGAAAAAGAAGAATTAGAGTTGATAAAAAAGCTCTGGCAATTTTCTTATATATTGGATGTTTGTTTGAATACCCGCGATCCCTACATGTTGACAGTGTATCTTGCGGAACTCTCCGGGGCCTTCCACAAATTCTATGACCGGCACCGCGTGCTGGGGCAGGATGCTCTGTTAACAAAAGCGCGGCTGGCTCTTATTGAGGCAACCAGGATTGTGCTGGCTACGGGATTAGGGTTATTAAGCGTATCCAGACCAGAGAAAATGTAATAATGAGAAGTCATAAAATATTAAGGATCGCCCCCTCCCACGGTCCTCTCCAGAATAACTTAAGCAAGGAACTCGGCATCTCTAAGATTCTCGCCCAGGTATTGGTAAACCGCGGTATAGACACTAGCGCTGAGGCGGATAAGTTCTTAAATCCAAAATTAGAACATCTCCTGGATCCCTATTTATTCTCTGATATGCTTCCTGCCGTAAATCTTATTAAGAAGGCATACAGGAATAAGGAGAGGGTGATGGTTTTCGGCGATTACGATGTGGACGGCATAACCGCGCTGGCCTTGCTGGAAGGCACGCTTTCTAAAATGGGGCTGGATGTTGCGCATTACCTGCCGCACAGGACTAAGGAAGGCTACGGTTTGAACAAAAATATTCCGTGCATTGCAAGGCAAAAAAAGATAAAAACCCTGATTACGGTCGACTGCGGCACAAGCGATCACGAAGAAATAAAAGAATTAAGACGGCAGAACATAGACGTAATAATCACCGACCATCATGAAGCTGCCGGAGAAGCTTTACCCTGCGCCTCAAGCATTATAAATCCCAAATTAAAAAATTCAGGTTATACATACAGAGAACTGTCCGGAGCGGGGGTAGCTTATAAGCTCTGCCAGGCTCTTACAGGTGCGCTGCTGGTTGAGGATTTGGACCTGGTTTCTTTGGGCACCATCGCTGATGTGGTCCCGCTGACGGGCGAGAATCGCGTAATTGCCAAAGAGGGCTTAATAAGGCTCTCCCAGACAAAACGGCCCGGGCTGCGCGCCCTTATAGAAAACGCCGGTATACAGGATAAGAAATTCAGTTCTACCTTTGTAAGTTTTATACTCGGTCCCCGCATTAATGCCAGCGGCCGTATGGATACAGCCGAGACCTCCTTAAATCTACTGATGAGCCAGAGCCGCCAGGAGGCAGACAGGCTCGCCAAGGTAGTTGAAGCGCACAATCGCCAGCGCCAGAAGATAGAAAATAAAATTCTGGAGGAGGCCGAGGATTTAATCAATAAGGAGATTAATTTTAAGGAGCACAAGATAATTGTTATCGCCAAAGAGGGCTGGCACGAGGGGGTCTTGGGCATAGTGGCATCAAAACTGGCGGATAGATTTTACAGGCCCGCCATTGTCGTCTCCCTGAATAAAGATTTGTGCAGAGGCTCGGGCCGTTCCATAAAAGGCTTCCATCTTTTTCAGGCGCTTCTGGAATGCAAGGAATTTTTGAATGCCTTCGGAGGCCACAGCCACGCCGTAGGTTTAGTTATTGCCAGGGACAGCATAGAGGATTTCAAGCGGAGCATTAACCGCCTTGCCAGAGATAAATTATCCCTGGAAGATTTGCTCCCCAGCCTGGATATCGATATGGAACTGAGCCTCTCTGATTTAGGGGAGGAGGTAATCTCGGAGCTGGAGTTATTGGAGCCTTTTGGTGCGGCTAACCCCGAACCCCTGTTTTATACCAGGAACCTTAAGCTAAGAGGCGAACCGCAAATCTTAAGCAGGGAGACGTTAAAATTCTGGGTCAGCGACGGCAACATTACCTGTCAGGCAATAGGGTTTGGCATGGGAAGTTTTAAAGAGAGCCTTAAAAACGCAGATTATTTTGATCTCGTTTATAGCCCGCGGATAGATAATTGGCGGGGCGAGGCAGGAGTCATTTTGGAAGCCAGGGATATATTTTTTAGGTAAATCAATCCTTCGACTCGTTTCACTCGCTCAGGATTGATACTGAGAGCGGCGTGTCCTGAGCCTGCCGAAGGAGAACGCCGCCGAATGTATCAAGCTCTTAGGAAGGCCCCTTTTTTGATGCATTTTGTGCAGACGTATACCTTTTTGGGGTGCCCTTTAATTAAGATGCGTATCTTCTGAAGGTTAGGCAGGAATTTACGTTTGCTCCAGCGCGCGATTTTACTTCCTGTGCCGCCCTTGCTTTTATACTGGCCTTTTCGCGTGACGAGTTTTCCGGTGAGTTCACCTTTTCCGCATAAAGCGCATTTTTTCAACATATTCGGTCGCTCCTGTTTTGTAGACATTAAAGTATACTGTAAAATAAAATATTGTCAAGCCCTATGAATAAAGTTCTGTTAATGGGGACAGCGACTATTTTTTAGGCAACATAAATGGTAGCTGTCCCTATTATCCTATTATTAGGATGTTGTCAAGGTAAAATAACGGGGTCAAAATAAGGGGGTCAGAATTTAAATTCTGACCCCATACATATATTGTCAAGCCCTATGAATAAAGTTCTGGAAGGTTTAAACCAAGAACAAAGAGAAGCGGTTACGCATAAACAGGGGCCCCTCCTGATTATTGCCGGGGCAGGTACTGGCAAGACCACCGTGATTACGCGCCGCATTGCCTGGCTCCTCTCCGAGGGATTAGCCAAAACCGAGGAGATCCTGGCGCTGACCTTTACCGATAAGGCAGCCCGGGAAATGCAGGAACGGGTAGATATCCTGATGCCTTATGGCTATACCGATATCTGGATTTCTACCTTCCATGCCTTTGGCGATAAATTGTTGCGGGAAAATGCGCTGGTTGCAGGCTTGAATCCCGATTTTAAGGTCTTAAACCAGGCAGGGGCAGCAGTATTTTTCCGTGAGCATCTCTTTGAGTTTACGCTTTCTTACTACCGTCCTTTAGCTGACCCCACCCGTTTTATTGAAGCCCTGATATCACTATTCAGCCGCGCCAAAGACGAAGATGTATCGCCGCGGGAATACCTCGGGTTCACCCAGGAATATCTCTTAAAGTCAAAAGATAACCCTGAAGATAAGGCGCAGGAAGAGGAGGCCTTGCGGCAGACAGAAGTAGCCCATGCCTACGCTAAATACCAGGAATTGTTGGCACGCCAAGGGCTCCTGGATTTCGGTAACCAGTTTTATCTGGCTTTGCAGCTCCTGCGCGGCCACCCCCTGGTCTTAAAAAAATACCAGCAGCAATTCAGGTATATCCTGGTGGATGAATTCCAGGATACAAATTTTGCCCAGTTTCAGATAGTAAAATTATTATCCGCATTCCATAAAAACATTACCGTGGTGGCTGACGATGACCAGTGTATCTATAGATGGAGGGGGGCAGCCTACAGCAACGTCCTGAATTTTATGGACGCCTATCCCGGTGCCGGAAAAATCAGCCTTATACAAAATTACCGCTCCACGCAGGTAATTCTGGATAATGCCTACCGTCTCATACAGCATAACAATCCTGAACGTTTTGAAGTTAAGGCCAACATCGACAAACGGCTCGTCGGCCTGACTAAAGAAGGAAAGCCGCCAGAGCACTTGCATTTTGATACCCATTCTACCGAAGCGGATAATCTAGCCGGGATAATAAAAGAGAAAGTCTCTTCGGGGAAATTCAATTACCGTGATTTTGCAATCCTGGTACGTTCCAATTCCGATGCGCAGGGTTTTCTGCAGGCGCTGAACATGCTGGAGATTCCTTGGCAATTCAGCGGCAATCAGGGGCTTTATTCGAGAGAAGAGGTAAAACTCTGCATTAATTTCCTGCGCGTTGTCGCAGCCCCTTCGGATTCCCTGAGCCTATATTACCTGGTCAGTTCTGAGATCTATCAGTTAAATCTTTCGGAATTAAGCCTGTGCACGCATTACGCCAAACGTAGGAACAAGCCCTTGTATCTGGTTTTCCGGGGGCTGGATAATATAGCGGAATTAAGCGAGGTAAGCGGAGAGTTTAGTAAAAAGGTAAAAGAGATTTTAGCGGATGTCGAGAAATTCCTGAAAGTTTCACGTGAAGAGACCACCGGCAGGTTGCTTTATAGTTTCCTGACCGATAGCGGCTATCTGAAAAAGCTCGCCAGAGGTGCCAATTTAGAAAACGAAACCAAAATTCAAAATCTCGCCAAGTTCTTTAATAACGTGCGGGATTTCGAGCTGGTAGCAAGGGAAGACCGCGTTATCAACTTTGTGAATTACCTTAATCTTTTAATTGAGGCGGGAGATGACCCGCCTACCGTGGAAGCAGACCTGGATACTGACGCGGTGAATGTCTTGACCATCCATAAAGCCAAGGGACTGGAGTTCAGGGTGGTATTTTTAGTAGCCTTAGTGCAGGGCCGTTTCCCTTGGCCGCACCGCGCTCAACCGATTGAACTTCCCGATGCCTTGATCAAAGAGGTCCTGCCGCAGGGAGATTTTCATATCCAGGAGGAACGCCGGCTTTTTTATGTAGGGATGACCAGGGCGCAGGAAGAACTCTATTTTACCAGTGCCCAGGATTACGGAGGCAGCAGGATGCGGCGCATCAGCCAGTTTGTCCTGGAGGCGCTGGGTAAGGAAAAACTGGAAGCAGAAAAAAAGAAAGCCAGTGCCCTCGAAACAATTGAGCGCTTTGCTCCCCGTAAAGATTCCCTAAAATCCGGGAAAGCCCGGATACCGGAAGACAGGCTTATTCCCTTAAGCTATTATCATATAGACGATTACCTGACCTGCCCTTTAAAATATAAATACGTAAATATTCTGCGCGTTCCCATAATGGAACACCATGCGGTTATCTACGGCCGCGCTATGCACGATGCGGTGAGTAGATATTTTCAGTTTAAGATGGAGGCTAAGAAAATGGAGCTCGCGGATTTATTAAACGCCTTTAAGGAGAGCTTTGACCCCCAGGGCTTTCTTGACGAAAAACACCAGCAGGAACGTTTTCGGATAGGCCAGGAGGCATTAATCAGGTTCTTTAGCGACGAGGAAAAACGCGACTCCAGGCCTAAATTTATAGAGAAGGCATTTTCCTTTATTCTGGAAGGCAATAAAATCACCGGACGTTTTGACCGGATTGACATTGAAGAAGACGGCGCGGTAATTATGGATTTTAAGACCTCGGAGATTAAGGCCCAGAAGGATGCGGATAAGCGGGTAAAGGAGAGCCTGCAGCTCGCCCTTTATTCGCTGGCTTATAAAAATATATTTGGCGCGCTTCCCAAGCGCGTAGAATTGTATTTCCTGGAGTCCGGCATTATCGGCAGCAGAGAAATCGAGGAAAGCGACTTAGAAAAAGCGAAGGAAAAGATTGGCGAGGTTTCAGGAGGGATACGCAGGCAGGAATTCAAGGCCACCCCCGCTTATATGGCCTGTACTTATTGCGCCTACGGTCAGATCTGCCCTTTTGCGGTTAAAAGATGAAGGTATGTTTAAGAAAATAACGCTTCTGTTAATAGCTGTCGTGTCAGCGGTCTTTTTCTATTCTGTGGCCTGGTGCGACTATAATGCGTTTGTGAGGATAACGTTTATCAAAAGCGGCTCTTCTCTGGTTTCGACGGACGGCAGGCAGTCGTACAGGATAAGCCTCCGTTTCTATCCGATTACCGGCAAGGCAGTTGATGCCACGGATGAGCCTGCGAATATTGCCGGCGGAAACGGTTTTCCGGCTTTTATGGTGTTTACCGGACAGGTCTGCCGCGCTATGCCCGGCGCCCTGGATGTCCAGGTAGATAAAAAAGAAGACAGGACCTTTAGTATTCTTTTCTTAGCTCCTTCGCCGCGCGAGTGGATTGAGTCCTTAGTTAATGAACTTACCGCAAAACTGAAAGAGCAGCGCAATATTAATATTAAAGGTTGGGAGATAACCAACGAGAAAGAAGGGCTCGCAGGAAAATAGCAATATTTCCGGGGAAATTAAATGGAGATAAAAAGGCAGTAATGGGCGCCGGATACGGAGCCGGTTTTTTGCTTGCATTACTTTTGGAATGAATATATTGACTTAGAATATAAAATATCATATAATACATTATCAAAGTAAAGGAGGTGAGGGAAGATTGGTTTTGATTAAAGAAGAAAAGACAAAGATTATCGATGAATTTAAAGTCCATGCCAGGGATACCGGTTCGCCCGAGGTCCAGATTGCAATTTTAACTGAGAGGATTAATCTTTTAGGTGGGCATTTTAAGCTACACAAGAAAGACTTTCATTCTCGCCGCGGGCTGCTTTTGCTTGTAGGCAGACGCCGCAGACTCCTCAATTATCTCAAGCAGAAAGACATCAGGAAATACGAAGAAATCTTAGAGAAACTTAACTTGAGAAAGTAAATCGAGCTTTTATCCTTAAAATAAGAAAGGTATATTATGCAGGATGCCATCCTTAAAATCAAATTCGGGAGTAACGATTTAATTTTAGAGACAGGTAAAATTGCCAAACAGGCAAACGGTTCGGTTACTGTCCAGTACGGCGGAACCATGGTCCTGGTGACTGCCTGTATGTCCCGCGAGATTAGAGAAGGACAGGATTTCTTTCCTCTGACCGTAGAGTGTCAGGAAAAGACTTACGCTGCAGGCAGGATTCCCGGAGGGTTTTTCAAAAGAGAAGGCAGGCCTTCCGAGAGCGAGATTCTGACCGCCAGGCTTATTGATCGTCCTGTCCGTCCGCTCTTCCCCGAGGGCCTGCTGAATGAAGTCCAGATTATGGCAATCGTTTTATCCAGCGATGGAGAAAACGACCCGGATATCCTGGCCGTAATCGGGGCATCAGCGGCATTAACTATATCCGCTATACCTTTTAATGGTCCGTTGGCGTGCTGCCGCGTGGGATACGTAGACAATAAATTTATCCTTAATCCCACCTATGCAGAATTAGACAAGTCTGATTTAGACGTCGTTGTGGCGGCTAACAGCAAAGGCGTGATGATGCTTGAGTCCAAGGCAAAAGAGGTATCGGAGGAGATTTATCTTGAGGCAGTTAAATTCGGTTTTAATAGTCTCCAGAACATAATCAGCCTGCAGGGGGAATTCAAGCGGCTTTATGGGAAAACGAAGGTGGACATTCAGTATAAGAAAATAGATCCCGCATTGCAGGAGAAGATAGGGAAACTGGCTAAAGAGAGGTTAAAAGAGGTTTATAAGCTGACTAAGAAAGAAGAACGCGAGGAAGAGGTGGCCTTGTTATCCAAGGAATTGGAAGAGAAGCTTTCCCTTGAGGGGCATGCGGTTACCGATATCAAAATAGGGTTGCTTGAGGTTGAGAAAGAGCAGTTAAGAAAGAAGGTATTAAACGAGAACGTGCGAATAGATGGACGGGGTTTTAAGGAGATCAGGCCTATTAAGGCCGAGGTCTCTGTTTTGCCGCGTACTCACGGCTCCAGCCTTTTTACGCGCGGCCAGACGCAGAGCCTGGCAGTTACTACTCTTGGTACGGGAGAGGATGAACAACTTGTCGAAGCGCTGGAAGGCGAGAAATATAAATCCTTTATGCTCCACTATAGTTTTCCGCCCTTTAGCGTAGGAGAGACTGCGCCTGTGCGCGGTCCGGGCCGCCGGGAAATCGGCCACGGGGCTTTGGCAGAAAGGGCGCTGCTTGCGGTAATGCCTGGCAAGGAAAAATTCCCTTATACCATCAGGGTGGTTTCCGAGATTTTAGAGTCTAACGGTTCTTCCAGCATGGCCACGGTTTGTGCTGCTACCTTGTCCTTGATGGATGCGGGCGTGCCCATAAAGGGCGCGGTGGGCGGCATTGCGCTGGGGTTAATCAAAGAAGGCGAAAAGGCAGTGATATTAACTGATATCACCGGCCTTGAGGATCATTTCGGCGATATGGATTTTAAAGTTGCAGGGACGAAGAACGGTATTACTGCAGTGCAATTAGATCTAAAGATAGATGGCATTGGCATAGATTTACTGAAGGACTGCTTGCTTCAGGCAGGAGAAGGGAGGATGTTTGTTTTGGAAAAAATAAATGCCGCGCTTTCTCATCCCCGCGAGCAACTGTCAATGTATGCCCCGCGCATAGATGTAATTAAGGTCAACCCGGAAAAGATAGGTGAGCTTATCGGGCCCGGCGGAAAGAATATAAAAAAGATTATCAGCCAGACCGGCGCGTCTATTGATATCCAGGACGACGGCACTGTTTTAATAGGTTCTACGGAGGCTGCCAAGTCCGAAGAGGCAATTAAGCTGATAAGGGCTATAGCCGAGGATGTCGAGGTAGGCCGTATCTATGCGGCTAAGGTAAAACGTATCGTAGCCTTCGGGGCCTTTTGCGAGATCGCACCCGGAAAGGACGGGCTGGTGCACGTATCAGAACTTGCGGACCGCTTCATAAAGAACGTCGAGGATGTGGTTAAGATAGGGGATGAGATTAAAGTTAAGGTTATAGGCATAGATGAGCTGGGTAGGATTAATTTAAGCAAGAAGCAGGCAGAGCAAGACGGTCCAAAGTGAAAGAAAGAAGACTGAATGAGTTTAAGGCCGTAATTCTGGTAGCGGCAGGACTTATTATCATCACCAGCCTTATTTCATTCAGCCCTTTTGACCTCCCCTTTTATACCTCCCATCCGAATATTCCTCCTAAAAATTTCATTCGTACCTTCGGGGCGTATCTGGCAGGCGTGCTTTTATTTCTGTTTGGCTGGTCAAGTTACCTTATGCCGCTATTCATCTTATTCCTTGGAGTAAAGTTATTCAGGCAGCAGGTACCTGATTTACGTATGCCCAGGATTATAGGGATGTTCGTTTTGCTTCTATCGGTTAGTTCGCTTATAGGTATGCTGGGTTTTAAAAATGAGATGATAGGATTCTCCCGCGCAGGTTTTTTCGGTTCCCTGATAGCCAGTTTTATTACCGCATATTTCGGCCGTTTAGGCGGCTACATTATCTTTACTACCCTTATTATTCTATCGCTCGCCCTGGTTAGCGATATTTTAATCTCCTCTTTATTTTTGAACTTCATAAACAAAGCCAAATCCGTATTATTACCTGTTCTTAAATTCAGAAAAAGAGAAAGAGCCATTTCGCTTAAACCGGGCTTTAGCGGGAAGAAGGAGCCGGTCGCCCCTCTGCCAAAGCCTAAAATAGCGGTATCAGGGATTGCTCCCGGAGTCAAGCCTGCTGAAGGAGTCCTGGGTTCCAGTCCCAAGATTCAGATAAAGGCGAAACCGCAGGTTGGGGAAGTAAGGGTAAAGCCCCAGGAATTGAAAATAGGAGATTATCACTTGCCGTCGCTGGATCTGCTGGATTCTCCGCCCCCGCTGGAGGCAAGGCAGATCAAAGAGGACCTTGCTGCCAATGCGCGCATTTTAGAGGAGACCCTGGAAGATTTTTCTATCTCGGCTAAGGTTACCGATATCGAGCGCGGGCCCGTGATTACCCGTTATGAACTTGAACCTGCCCCGGGCGTGAAATTGAACCGCATCGTCGCCCTCAGTGACGATATCGCCTTAGCAATGAAGGCGCAGTCAGTAAGGATTATCGCCCCTATCCCGGGTAAGGGCAGGGTGGGGGTAGAAGTCCCCAATATGCAGAGCAGTTTTGTATACCTGAAAGAAATACTCGCCTCCAAAGAATTCCAGGAAGCGGGTTCGAAATTAACCCTTGCCTTAGGTAAAGATATCTCCGGCCAGCCTATAATTGCGGATTTAGACGAGATGCCGCACCTTTTAATCGCCGGTACTACTGGTTCCGGCAAGACGGTATGCGTTAATGCCTTGATCCTGACCCTGCTTTTCAAGGTCAGCCCAAACGAGCTTAAGTTTTTGATGATCGACCCGAAGATGGTGGAACTGATGCCCTTTAACGGCCTGCCGCACCTTTTGTGCCCTGTAGTTACCGATGCCAGGAAGGCCTCTGCTGCGCTTAACTGGGTAGTAAATGAGATGGAAGAGCGTTACCGGCTTCTGGCAAAAGTAGGCGTAAGGAATATTGAGTCCTATAATGAAAAGCAGGAGAAGCTGCCTTATATCGTGGTCATCATTGATGAATTTGCCGATCTTATGACTGTTGCACGCGAACAGATTGAAAATGCGATTACGCGCCTGGCGCAGCTTTCGCGCGCCGTAGGCATACACCTGATGTTGGCTACCCAGAGGCCGTCAGTAGATGTTATTACCGGAGTGATTAAAGCAAATTTGCCTGCGCGCATATCCTTTAAGGTTGCTTCCAAAGTGGATTCCCGCACCGTGCTGGACATGAACGGAGCGGATAAGCTTTTAGGGAAAGGCGATATGCTGTTTTTGCGCCCGGGAGAATCAAAATTAATCCGCATCCAGGGGGCCCTGGTAAGCGATAAAGAAATCAGCAAAGTGGTGAATTTTATCAAGGACCAGGCAGAGCCGCTTTACGATGAAGAAATCTTAAAAGAACAGCAAAAACGCACTTTAGTGAACGGCGAGAAAGACGGACTCTACGAGCAGGCAGTCAAAGTTATCATGGAGAGTAACCAGGCGTCTGTCTCGATACTGCAGAGGCGTATGCGTCTGGGTTATACGCGCGCAGCGCGCATCATTGATACCATGGAGCAGGAAGGCCTTATCGGAGCCTTTGAGGGGAGCAAGCCCCGCAAAATCCTCGTAGACAGGGAAGCCTGGATTGATAAAGACATGTTGGGAGAGCAGGGAGAAGATAAGTAACGATGGAACCGGCGGGAGAAAGACTTAAAAAAATACGCTTAGAAAAAGGCATCAGCCTTGAAGAAGTACGGAAGAGGACCAAGGTTAATCTAAAAATCCTCGAGGCCCTGGAAGGCGATAGCCTTACGGACTTGAGCCCTGTATACCTGAAAGGTTTCCTGAAGATCTACTGTAATTTTTTAGGCGTAGACCCCAGGGATTATATAGCGGATTATAAAGAGACGCAGAGCGTAATCAAGGACATAGATACTGCTGAGTATGTGTTGAGGAGGCCGGAAAAACCCGCATCCTTTTTTAAAACTGCTTCAATAAAATTGAGTTCCTTCAGGCCGACTAAAAAGTTCAGGGCGTTTTTTATATTTATTGCAATAATTATAGCCATGTCTTTGGGCCTGTTTAACTTAGGCAGGGTTATTTCTTCCAGAAGGAGAGTCCGCTTAACTCCGGAGAAGGGTGTTGCTGTTGTAACAAGCAGGAAAGAAGATACGAAAAAACAAAAAGCAAAAGCCGTTGCGCCAGGCATAGCGAAGCCTCAGGCCGCCAAGGCAGAGCCTAAAAAAGAGACTGCCGCCGGGATAAGGTTAATCATCAGGGCACGCGAGAATTGCTGGGTGTATCTCAAGGCTGACGGACGGGTCCTTTTTCAAAGGGTTTTAGAAAAGGGGAGATTCGAAACCTGGCAGGCAAAAGAAAAAATAGAGCTTTCTTTAGGCAATGCCGGAGCAGTGGAATTAGAGGTAAATGGCCAGCTCTTCTTGAATCTCGGCAGGAGGGGCCAGGCGCGGAAGAACATAGTGATTACCAAAGAGGGATTAAATATCGGCAGATGAAAAATAAAATCGGGATATTAAGCCTCGGTTGTCCGAGAAACCTGGTGGATTCGGAAAACATCCTGGGGAGGCTCAAGTTAAAAGGGCACCCCATCGTAGATATAGGGAAGGCAGAGGTGGCTATTATAAACACCTGCGCTTTTATAGAGGATGCGAAGCAAGAATCCGTTGATGCCGTATTGGATTTAATCGACTTAAAAAAAGAAGGTAAATTAAAAAAGATAATAGTCTACGGTTGTTTAGCGCAGCGTTATAAAGATGAGTTAAGAAGAGAGCTCCCGGAGGTCGATGCCTTTGTAGGGAGGATTTCGTTTCCCGCCAAGCTATTTGAGGAGCAGGCGGGATCCCGCCTCGCATCAGAAGATTGGCGGGAAAATCATGATCTCAACAGGTTTCCTCTTACTCCCAAACATTATGCATATGTAAAAGTCTGTGAAGGCTGCATCAATAATTGCAGTTTTTGCGTTATCCCCAAGATAAAAGGAAAATTTTCCAGTCTTAAGATGGATACGGTGCTGGAAAAGGTAAGGTCATTGGCCGGGGAAGGAGTTTCAGAAATAAATATCATCGGCCAGGACATCACCGGATACGGCCTGGATTTATACGGCGATACAAAGTTAGAGTCGCTGCTGGTGAAGATAGCAAGGTATTCCGGCAATATCGGCTGGATCAGGCTGCTCTATCTCTACCCCAACCGGATCAGAGACAGCTTATTGAGGCTTATCGCAGAAAGCCCCAAGATTTGCAAATATATAGATTTACCCATCCAGCACATCAATGACCGGATATTAAAATTGATGCACAGGCAAACGGCAAAGAAGGATATTTTAAGGCTGATTGAGAAAATCAGGAAGATAATCCCGGGCGTGGCTATGCGCACTTCTTTAATAGCGGGGTTTCCTTCGGAGACGGACAGGGAATTTAAGGAATTGCTTGATTTTATAGAAGAGGCAAAGTTTGAAAGGCTGGGCGCTTTTATTTATTCCCGGGAAGAAAGTACGAGGGCCTGCGTGTTAGAGGGGCAGGTCCCTGAGAGGATAAAGCGGGAGCGCCTGAATACGATTATGTCGCGGCAGCAGATAATTTCTAACGGAATCAATAAAAAATTACTGGGTGAAACCATAGAGGTATTGATTGACGAGAAAGGCAATGGTTTTTATCTGGGGCGCAGCCAGTATGATGCCCCCGAAGTAGACGGCCAGGTTTACGTCCGTTCTAAAAAATTATTAAATCCCGGTGATTTTGTCAAGGTTAAAATTACCGATACCCTGGAGTATGACTTAGTAGGAGAGGCGTCTTAAATGAATCCCGTTAGAAAAGTGTCTAACGGGAGAAAGGATTTTCTAACGGGATGAATATCGCAAACAGATTGACAATGCTCAGGATCGTCCTTACTGTTATCTTTATGTTCTTTTTGTTCTGCCATGGGCTGTGGGCGAAGGTTTTGAGCCTGGCGATTTTTATATCCGCGGCTCTATCGGATTTTTTTGACGGCCTGATCGCGAATAAGAGAAATATGGTTACGGATTTCGGCAGGCTCATGGACCCTATTGCGGATAAGATTCTGGTATTATCGGCGTTTGCCGCGTTTGTGCAGATGCAGTTAATTGATGCGTGGATGTTTATGATTATTGTATCCCGCGAAATACTGATTACTTCCTTAAGGTTATTTGCGCTTAACAAGGGCAAGGTATTGTCGGCAACCCGTGCGGGAAAACAAAAAACCCTCTCTCAGATGCTGGTCATATTTTTTATATTAGGGTTTATCGTAATAAAGGAAGTGATGCTGGCGTATTTTACCTGGAATCCCTCCTGGGAGGGAATCTTTCGCCAGGGTATATATATTCTTATGCTGTTTACTGTCGGGCTTACCCTCTATTCGGGGCTGTCATATCTCTGGGAAAACCGCAAGATAATCGCTAGATTTTAGGAATCCCTCCATGAATCTAAACAAAATTATAATTAAGGCCTTAAGCACGTTTTTCTATATCGGCTACCTGCCTTTTATACCGGGGACCTTTGGCAGCATAGCCGGGGTATTCTTGTTCTGGTTCCTCAAAGATAATATCCAGCTCTATATGTTATCTGTCGTCTTCCTGATAATCCTGGGGTTTTCAATAGCGGGCCGGGCAGAGAGGCTGTTTAACATCAAAGATGCGAGCTGCATTGTAATCGATGAAGTCAGCGGTATGCTCCTCGGCCTTATCTTTATACCTTACGATATAAAATTAATTATTATCGGTTTCTTTTTATTCCGTCTTCTCGATACATTAAAACCTTACCCCGCGGGAGCGCTTGAAGAGCTGAAGGGCAGCATAGGTATAATGGGCGATGATATCGTTGCAGGATTATATACCAACATTATTCTTCAGGTAGTCTTAAGGCTCGCTTCTTTTAAGACTTGATAGTTGGGCCCGGCGGGAGTAAGCGTGCTTTTAAAGAGAGTGATTTTAGTCACAGGAAATTCAAGGTTTTCCCTGCCAAAGCCATCCGTTAATTTAAACAATTCCTGAACCAGTTTCTCCCGGTTTACAGTTGACCTTGTCCTGCCTATAGTGATATGGGAAGAGAAGGGTCTGTTTTCTTTAGGGATGCCGATTTTCGCAATCTTTTCCTCTAACCCCCTTGCTATTTCTTCGGTTTCCCGCTCCCCCTTATCGATTCCTACCCAGATTACCCTGGGAAAATCTATCTTTGGGAATGCGCCGATAGAAGAAAGGCGCATAGAAAAAGTATCCCTGCCGTTAGCGAGGTCTTCAATAATCAGGAGGATTTTATTTAATTTTTTATCATCAATTTCCCCCAAGAATTTTAAAGTCAGGTGTATATTCTCAGGCTCCACCCATTTAACATCTGCGGCAGAGGTCTTTAAGCGCTCTTGAGTCCGGCTTAAAAAATCTTTAATTTTCCCGGGCAGTTCTATGGCAATAAATGTGCGCATTTTTAAAGCAGCCTCTTTAATAATTCCAGGCTTTTTAAAGCCGTTTTTTTCCTTATGGTATTCCGGCTGCCTGTAAAATGAAATTTCCCGGAGATTCTTTTATCTTTGCTATCCACAGCTATAAATACCGTACCTACGGGTTTGCGGGGAGTCCCGCCAGCCGGCCCGGCTATGCCTGTTATCCCTATGCCAAAATCAGTTTTTGCCAATTTTCTTATCCTCTGGGCCATCAATTTAACGACCGGCCCTGATACCGCTCCGTTTTTGACAATAACAGAGCGGGGGATTTTTAGAGCATCTACCTTGGCCTTATTGCTATAGGCGACTACTCCTCCTATAAAATATTCAGAGCTTCCCGCTTTCTTAGTCAGCAGCGAAGAGAGGAGGCCGCCGGTGCAAGATTCAGCCACGGCAATGGTTTTCCTTTTTTTTAGCAGGGATTTATGTATTTGCTCTACAATAGCTTCCATAAGTTTAGGCCTCACTTATATTATAATTCATTTTAGGGTATTGACAAGATAAAGATTTGTGCTATACTACTTTCCAGTTAGTCTTCGGGGTGAGGTGAAAGTCCTGACCGGCGGTTAAGCCCGCGAGCTCCGCACAAGCGGAGCACCAGCACAATACCAATTAAGCGCTGGGTGCCTCCAGTGATGTGTGGGGTAGATCTGGTAAAATTCCAGAGCCGATGGTTGCGCAGAGGCGCACACCAATCCATCATTTTGGATTGGGTGTATAGTCCAGATGAAAGAAGATTAATAATTCTTAACCCGAAGATCATCTTCGGGTTTTATAATGAGGCCACAACTTATGGAGCGAATGAAATGAGCGAACATAAATTGTCTGGCCGAATTAATCCCCCGAAGCCCGTCAAAGTTATATACAAAGTCTACTAAAGGGCGAAGGGGGATAATAACCTTACTTATGCTCAACGCTATTCCGGAAATATTAGAAGATTTAAAAAGAGGCCGTATGGTGATCGTGGTAGATGACGAGGACCGCGAGAACGAAGGCGACTTGGTTTTGGCCGCTTCTTCTGTCAAGCCGGAAGATATAAATTTTATGGCTAAGTTCGGCCGGGGGCTTATTTGTGTCCCGATGGAGGAAGAGAGGCTTAAGGTCCTGGATCTGGAACCGATGTTAAAAGATAAGACGCAGCCTCTCAAAGAAGACCCCTTTAAGACCGCCTGGATGATTTCCGTGGACGCCTCGCGGGGCATAACTACCGGCATATCCGCTCATGACCGTGCCCGGACTATAGAAGTTTTGATAAATCCTCGGGCAAAAGCCGAAGACTTAATCCGTCCGGGCCATATCTTTCCCCTGAGGGCGCGTCGCGGCGGGGTTCTGGTGAGGGCAGGCCATACTGAGGCAACGATAGATTTAATGAGATTGGCCGGTTTGTATCCTTCGGGCGTAATATGCGAAATTATGAACGATGACGGCACGATGAGCCGCCTGCCGCAGCTACTCGAATTTTCCAGAGTCCACAACTTAAAAATCTGCTCTATCGCCAGCCTCATTGAATACCGCAGGAGTTCTGAAAAACTAATTGAAAGGCTCTCGGAGACTTTTCTTCCCACGGAGTCCGGCAAGTATAAGCTGATTCTTTACCGCGATTTGACCAATGATAAAATTCACGTTGTACTCACCATGGGGGATTTTGGCAATGAAGCGGTACTTGTGCGCGTACATTCCGAATGTTTGACAGGAGACGTATTTGGTTCTCTGCGCTGCGATTGCGGCTGGCAGCTGAATCTGGCGATGCAGGTTATCGGGAAAGAACAAAGAGGAGTAATCCTTTATATGAATCAGGAAGGCCGTGGCATAGGCCTGGCGGATAAAATCAGGGCCTATAGCCTGCAGGATAAAGGGCTGGATACGGTGGAAGCAAACGAGGCCTTAGGACATAAGGCCGACCTCAGGGATTACGGGATAGGCGCGCAGATATTGGTGGATTTAGGCATAAAGAATATCAGGCTGCTTACCAATAATCCCCGTAAGATTGTGGGCTTAGAGGGTTATGGCCTCTGCGTTGTCGAGCGCATTCCGTTACAAATAGAACCGAATCCTCTGAATTATCGGTATCTCAAGACCAAGAAAGAAAAGTTAGGGCATGATTTAACCTTGTAAAAAAGGAGGAAAGATGGCAAGGGTAATAGAAGGCAATATGATTGCCAAAGGCAAGAAGTTCGTCATCGTTGCTTCACGCTTCAATGATTTTGTCACCAAAGATTTAATCTCTGGATGTACGGACACCCTTCTAAGGCATGGGGCTGAAGATAAGGACCTGGCGATAACCTGGGTTCCCGGGGCATTTGAGATCCCCCTGGTTGCACAGAGGCTTGCTAAGTCAAAGGCATATGATGCCGTAATCTGCCTGGGAACAATTATACGCGGTTCAACTCCCCATTTTGATTACATTGCTTCAGAGGTTTCCAAGGGGATAGCCAGGGTTTCCCAGGATACGGGCCTGCCGGTAATTTTTGGCGTTATTACTGCCGATACCATCGAGCAGGCAATTGAGCGCGCAGGGACAAAGGATGGCAATAAGGGCCGTGATGCCGCGCTCTCCGCCATTGAAATGGCTAATCTGCTGACACAGCTTAAATAAGTGAGGTCACCCCGCCCAATCTATAAATAGGCGGGGTTGACCGAACTTACCCCACACCCAGATGGGGTAAGGGAAAATTTGTAAACTCTGGGTGTGGGGTTATGTGCTCATTAAACATGCGTAAACGTACCCGTGCGCGAGAATTCGCTCTACAGGTCCTCTATCAGGTGGATATCACCCGCGATAACTATGCCGCCTGTCTGGACAATTTCTGGCAGGCGCATGGCCAGGAGCATATTGAGGAGGGCCTGAAAAATTTTACTGTTGACCTGGTCAAAGGCGTAGCGGAGAACCTGCCTCAGATTGATACAAAAATATCACAGCATGCGACTAATTGGCAGCTTCAACGTATGGCAGTCGTAGATAGGAATATACTGCGCATGGGTTGTTTCGAGCTTTTGTTCCGCGATGATATCCCGCCTAAAGTTTCCATAAACGAGGCAGTGGAACTCGCCAAGAAATATTCCGGCCTGGAAGCGGGAAAATTCGTCAATGCCATATTGGATAAGATAAAGTTAGAAAAAAACAAATGAACCCTGCCCTTCCTAAAGATAACAAATTAAATATTACAAAGAAGGGCGGGGTGAATTTTGCGGATTTACATTTACATACTATATTTTCAGACGGGACCCATACCCCCCGGCAGCTTATTTCAGAAAGCACCAAAGCCGGCCTCTCTGCAATCGCAATTGTTGACCACGATACCGTGGAAGGGGTCGGGCCTGCTATGGATTTAGCAAAGAGCGAAAACATCGAGTTATTGCCCGGCGTAGAACTCACCGCCGAATACGAGGGCTCGGAGATTCATATCCTTGGTTATCTGCTCGACTATAAGGCCGGGGCATTGCTGGAAAAATTAGAGACTTTAAAGAAAAACCGTATTGAGCGTATCTATAAAATAACCGATAAGTTAAAGGGTATGGGGTTAAACTTAAGTCCTGAGGACGTATTTGAGATTTCAAAGCAGGGTACGGTGGGACGGTTACATGTTGCCAGGGCAATGGTGAAGGGGGGATTGACCGGCTCGGTACCCGAGGCCTTTAAAAAATATATCGGCGATAAATCTCCTGCCTATGTCTTAGGTTTCAGGTTCACTCCGGATAAGGCAATAAAATTAATCAGGGATACGGGCGGCATCCCTGTCCTGGCACACCCTTATACCCTTAATAACGACGCTATAATCCTTAAATTTATCGATTACGGGCTTATGGGCCTGGAGGTATATTACCCCGAACACTCGCAGGCTATGGTAAATTTCTATTTAGGGTTAGCAAAAACTCATAATTTATTAATTACCGGAGGGTCTGACTGTCACGGCAGTGCCAAGCCCGGCATCAGAATAGGCGCTGTTAAGATAAGTTACGGCTTAGTAGAAAAATTAAAAGAGGCCAAAGACAAACTATGACGAAAAAAAACCACGAATATTTTATGATCCGGGCGATGAAATTGGCCCTGAAGGCAAAAGGTAAGACCTCCCCCAACCCCCTGGTCGGTGCGTTGGTGGTCAAGAAGGGCAAAATTTTAGGCGAAGGTTACCATGCAAAAGCAGGTCTGGCTCATGCAGAGGTTGCCGCCTTAGATGAAGCGGGGAAGAAGGCAAAAGGCGCGACACTCTACGTAACGTTAGAGCCCTGCGTCCATTTTGGCAGGACCCCGCCTTGCGTCGATAGAATAATCAAGAGCGGCATAAAAGAAGTTATTGTGGGCATGGTTGACCCCAACCCCCTGAATAACGGCAGAGGCGTCAGTATACTTAGACAAAACAAGGTAAAAGTCAAACTGGGGTTTCTCGAAGGAGAATTAAAAAAAATAAATGAGGTCTTTATAAAATATATCTCAAAAAGGACGCCTTTCGTTACTGTTAAAGTAGCGCAGTCTCTGGACGGCAGGATTGCTACCAGGACCGGGGATTCCAAATGGATAACCTCAGATAAATCAAGAGTCCTTGCCCACCGCTTACGCCAGAGTTACGATGCGGTTATGGTCGGCGTTAATACGATATTGAGAGATAACCCCAGGCTCGGTGCCAGGTTTTCCAAAAAATACCCCTTAAGAATTATCGTGGACAGTCAATTAAGCACCCCTGAGGGCGCCAACATATTTTCTAGAAATGGCCAGGTTATAATTGTTACCCTGCCTTCCCGTCCAGGGCAAGAAACCGAGAACAGAAAGATATTAAGCCAAAAGGTGAAGATTTTAGAGGTTAAAGAAAAGACAGGACAGATTAACCTGAAGGATATGATGAAGAAATTGGCGCAGATGGAAATAACGAATATACTGGTTGAGGGCGGGGGGACCTTAATCGGCTCTTTATTTGATGAAGGGTTGGTGGACAAGATATTATTCTTCATCAGCCCGAAGATTATCGGCGGCAAGGAAGCAATCAGCTCGGTTATGGGTAAAGGAATTACCCGCATAGATAGGGCAATAAAGTTAAAAGATATTCGATTAAAACGTATAGGAGAAGATTTTTTGATAGAGGGGTACATAAAGTAATATGTTTTCAGGTATAATCGAAGAATTAGGCGAAATAAAGAAAATATATAGACGCGGCCGAAATACCCTCTTTGAAATCAAAGCAGATAAGGCGTTGGAAGATATTAAAATAGGCGATAGTGTTTCCGTTAACGGCGCCTGCCTTACGGTTACAAAAAAAGAAGAGGGGTTTTTAAGTTTTGAAGTTATACCTGAAACCCTTAAGATTACCAACCTTGGTTCATTAAGAATATCTGATAAAGTAAATCTTGAGCGCAGCCTGAAGATAGGAGACAGGTTATCAGGTCATTTTGTTACAGGCCATATTGATTGCACGGGTATTATCCGTCAAAAGAAATATGTTGAGGCTAATTTATGCTTTGAGATAACAGTACCTGCGGAGTTTATGGGATATTGCTTCTTTAAGGGTTCTGTCGCCGTAGATGGCATAAGCCTGACTATTGTAGATAAAAGATCCGGTACCTTTAGTGTTTATATTATTCCCCATACCTTAAAAAATACTACCCTAGGTTTTAAAAATCCTTCAGACAAGGTCAATATCGAATTCGATATCCTGGCCAAGAAGGCCGCTGCCGCTCTATAGTTATGTTAACTTACCTTGCATAATTTATTGCCAACCTTTTTAAATTCTGATATACTAACGGATAGGTACCACACGACTTGAGAATAATCAGGTGGTACCGTTTTTCGGAACATTTCGCCACGGACGAAGGTACCGCGCGATAAGGAATAGCAGGCGGTACCGTTTTTCAGAACAAATAAAAATAGTGCAAAATAGGTACCACACGACTTGAGAATGATCAGGTGGTACCGTTTTGCGGAACGACTAAAAATAGTGCAAAACGGGAAGTGGCTCAGTTTGGCTAGAGCGCTTGGTTCGGGACCAAGAGGCCGGCGGTTCAAATCCGCCCTTCCCGACTTAATTTATGAAAAAACAGGTTCATGTCTATTATGCGGGCAGGGTGCAGGGAGTAGGTTTTCGTTTCACCGTGGAGAATATAGCTAATAAGTTGGGAGTTACCGGGTGGGTAAAGAATTCAGGCGACGGCCGCGTAGAAGTTGTGTCCGAGGCAGAGGAGGGCGTCTTAAAAGATTTTTTAGTGCAGGTTAATAAACATTTTTCTCATTATATACGGCAGGTTGATGTTGACTGGGGTCCTGCGCTTGGCGAGTTTAAAGACTTTGGAGTCGAGTTCTGATGCGTTACGGGATTTTTGCGGATGTCCACTCCAATCTAGAAGCATTGGAGAGAGTGCTCGGCGCCTATAAGGAAGAATCTATAGATAAATATCTCTGCGTAGGCGACGTTGTCGGTTATGCGGCCAACCCTCATGAATGCATCGAAAAGATAAAAACTCTGGCAATGGTTACGGTAGCCGGCAACCATGACTGGGCAATGGTAGATTTATTTTCGGTGGATTATTTTAATCCAACAGCACGCCAGGCAATACTTTGGACAAGGAACAATTTGGACGAGGAGAGTAGATACTTTTTAGGGTCTCTAAAACTATTATATAAAAACGAAGACCTTACGCTGGTGCACGGCACCTTGCACCACCCCGGAGATTTTAACTATATGGCAGACAGTTATGCCGCCAGAGAGACATTCAGATTATTGGAGACCAATGTTTGTTTCCTGGGGCATTCGCATATCGCGGGAATATTCATTAAAGACAAGGACGGCCGCATAGATTGCCGGGCTGACACCCCGCTTAATTTAGAGGACGAGACGAAGTATGTTGTAAATGCGGGCAGCGTAGGCCAGCCCAGGGACGGCAATCCTGAAGCAGCGTATTGCATCTACGATACCGTAAAAAAGGAAATCCGGATTAAAAGAATAAGTTATGATATTAAGGCTGCCAGCAGGAAGATTATCGATGCCGGCCTTCCGCCGTTTCTGGGGGAGAGGCTTTTCTTGGGCAGATAGATATGTCTAAGAATATAGAGAAAGAAATAGAGGCCTTAAGAGAGAGGATCCGTCGCCACGACTACCTGTATTATGTATTAAGCCAGCCGGAGATTTCTGATAAGGAATACGACGGACTTATAATCAGGCTAAAAGCGCTGGAAGATAAATACCCGCAATTCAGGAGCGATGATTCTCCCACGGCCAGGGTCAGCGGCGGTATTTTAGAAGGGTTCAAGACCGTAAAACATAGGCAGAAGATGGTCTCCCTGGCTAATACCTACTCCTTTGAGGAATTAAAGGACTGGGACGGCCGCGTGCATAAAGGCCTGGGGACCGATACCTCAGCTGGATATGTGGTAGAGCTCAAGATAGACGGCGTGAGCGCAAATATAACCTATAAAAAAGGGAGGTTATCTATCGGAGCGACCAGGGGAGACGGCCAGACCGGAGAGGATGTCACGCAGAACATAAAGACTATCCGCGCAATACCGCTCGCGTTACTTGGTAAAAATATCCCTGATTTTATTGAGATACGCGGAGAGGTGTATATGGAGAGGAGAGGCTTCGATATCCTCAATAGAGAAAGGGAAAAATCAGGAGAGGTATTATTTGCTAATCCCCGTAACGCTGCCAGCGGCTCTCTAAAACTTTTGGATAGAGGTTTAGTATCCAAAAGGAGGCTCAATTTCTTTGCCCATTCCTTAGGTGAATATAAGGGCATAGATATATCGACTCAATGGGAATACCTCAAGAGATTAAAGGAATGGGGTATACGCATTAACCCTGGGTCTAAGCTTCTTAAGAATATCGAAGAAGCAATAGATTATTGTAAGAGTTCCCAGCTAAAGAGAGAGAAATTAGATTATGATATAGACGGTATAGTTATAAAGGTAAACAGTATTGCCCGGCAGAAGAGGCTGGGTTTTACCTTGAAGAGCCCGCGTTGGGCAGTCGCCTATAAATTCCCTGCGCGTCAGGCGACCACAGTAGTTAAAGATATCCTGGTTCAGGTAGGCAGGACCGGAGTAATTACTCCGGTAGCAGAACTTGAGCCTGTTGAGTGCGCAGGGGTAATCATCAAACATGCCACGCTGCATAACTTTGATGAGATTAAGCGCCTGGGTATAGGCAAGGGCGACCGCGTCTTGATTGAAAGGGCAGGTGAGGTAATCCCCAAGGTAGTAAAGGTCGTAAAGAGTTCAGGCAAGAGGCATTTTGAGGTTCCTGGAATCTGTCCTGTGTGCAAAGGCAGAGTAATAAAGGAGAAAGAAGAAGACGTAGCCTATCGTTGTATTAATCCCTCCTGTCCGGCACAGCTTGAACGCGGACTCCTGCATTTTGCTTCACGCTCAGCAATGGATATCGAAGGCATGGGCGAGGCAGTGGTCAGTCAATTAGTGCAATTAAAATTAGTAAGGGATTTTGCAGATATTTATAAACTTGCAGCCTCGGATTTATCAAGAATAGAGTTATTTAAGGACAAGAAGGTTAATAATTTGCTTTCTGCGATCAAGAAGAGCAAAAAACAACCTTTATCGCGGCTTATTTACGGCCTGGGTATCCGGCACGTAGGCGAAAAGGCGGCATTCGTCCTGGCCAAACAGTTCAAGGCCATGGATGATTTATCGGAGGCCGGATTAGAGGATTTGGATACCATATATGAGGTGGGGCCGGTGATGGCAGAGTCTATCGTGGATTACTTTTCCCAGCCCGGCACAAAGGAATTAATTACAGGACTAAAAAAGGCGGGACTGGAATTAAAAGAAGAAATTTTAGAATTAAAACCTACCGGATTAACCGGTAAGACCGTAGTCTTTACCGGGGAATTAAAAGATTATAGCCGCCTGGAGGCGGAAGACCTGGTGCGTAAATGCGGGGGAAATGCCTCTGCGAGCGTCGGTAAGAATGCCGACTTCGTAGTGGCGGGAGAAAACCCCGGCTCTAAATACGCTAAGGCAGTGAAGCTGGGCGTTAAAATTATCAACGAAGATGAATTCCGGGAGATGATAAAATGAAGACGCAGGTTAACGCGGATAAAATAAAACGCAGATTAACGCGGATAATTTTACTAGCCGTTTGTTGCTCGTTACTGGTTACTTTGGCCGGCTGCGAAGCCTTTGTGCGCAAATTTACCCGTAAACCGAAAAAAGAAAACCTTCCGCAGGAGGAGATGGTCCTGGCGCCTGAAGAATACAAGGGGCCCCAGATGTCTAAAGAAGAGCTCTACCGCCAGTATTTCTTATTCTGGAAATCCTGGCAGGATGAAATCATCGCTTCTCTATCAGAGAAGGCAAGCCATAAGAGACAGGTTTACTGCGCAGAGGAGGCAATAAAAAATCTTGATAGCCTCAAAGAACTCTTAAACGAAGAGAGGCGGGAGAAATTAGATATCTACATTGTCCGGCTGAAAGAACTGAAGGACCTGATCGCAGAAGATTTGTATAGCAACAATGCCTCCGGTTATATTCAGAATGCCGAGCGCATAAAAAGAGACATCCTGCGGGATTTTTCTTATCAAAAGATAAAGGATTATTTGCTGTGATTTTAGAAACAGTCTGCGTAGGTTCAATGGAAGTCAACTGCTATATCCTGGCCTCAAGAGAAGGCTCCCCCGCAATAATTATTGACCCCGGAGACCAGGAACCTAAGCTCAGGCGCGTTTTAGACAAGCATAAATTAAAGCCGGCCTTTATTATCAATACGCACGGCCATTATGACCATATCGGTTGCGACGATAAATTTAAGGTGCCTGTTTATATACATAAGAAGGATGCCGATTTTTTAAAAAACCCAGAACTTAACTTCTCTGCGTTATTCGCGCTGCCTTGCCGCGTTAAATCTGAAATAAGGGTATTGGAGGATGGATCTGGAGTCGGACTGGATGATATACGCCTGAAGGTCATGCATATGCCGGGGCATACCCCCGGAGGAATAGCGCTGCTCCTGGAAAAGCCCGTTAATAAAATTGTATTTACCGGCGACAGTTTATTTTGTCAAGGTATCGGCAGGACCGATTTTTCCGGCGCAGACGGCAGTCTGCTTATAAAATCCATAAAAGAAAAATTATTAGTATTAGCCGATGATACCGTGATTTATCCCGGGCACGGCCCGTCTTCTACGATAGGGGAAGAGAAAAGGAATAATCCTTTCCTGGCCTGATATGAAAGAACTCATCGATTCATTCCTGGATTATTTATCCGCTGAGCGCGGTTTAGCCAATAATACGATAGTTTCATATAGAGAAGACCTTAATTCCTATATGGATTTTCTGGAGAGCCGCCATGTCGATACCCTATCCAAGATAGCAAGGAATGACATAACAAATTTTATGCTCAGCCAGAAAGACAGGGGTATATCTGCAAACTCTATTGCGCGGCGCCTGGCCGCCATACGGATGTTCCATAGATTCCTGGCGAGAGAGAGAATTTTAAAGAGCGACCCCACAGGCCTGATAGATTCGCCGAAATTATGGAAAAAAATCCCGGACACGCTCTCTTTAAACGAAGTAGAGGCGCTTCTCGCCCAGCCGAATATCAAAGACAGGCAAGGCATAAGAGACAAGTCTATACTGGAGACCCTTTATGCTACGGGCATGCGCGTATCGGAGGCGGTGAACCTGAAACTGAATGACGTTAACTTAGATATTGGATTCCTGCGTTGCATCGGCAAGGGCAACAAAGAGAGAGTTATACCCTTAGGCAAGAAAGCAATCGGCAGCATCAGGAGATATTTAGAAATCTGCCGTCCTTACTTATTGAAGAAGAATGAATCAGAATTCCTGTTCTTAAACCGCTTTGGCAAAAAGATATCCCGCCAATCGTTATGGAAGATCATCAAGAGATACGCCAGAGAGGCAAAGCTCAAGAAACCTATCTGGCCGCACATCTTGAGGCATTCTTTTGCCACGCATTTATTAGAGAGGGGGGCTGACCTGCGTTCTGTCCAGGAAATGCTCGGACACGTTAATATTTCCACGACCCAGATTTATACGCATATAAATAAGGAGAGGCTTAAGACAATACACAGGATGTTTCACCCCAGGCCTTAAAAGGCAGTATGTAGTAGATGGCAGGTAGAATGCAGGGAAAAAGATGAAAGAATATTTAAGAAGGCTGCCTCAGGAGATTCAGGATTTGATATATTTGGTTTCTGAGATATCCACAGATAAAAATATGCCTGCATATCTTGTCGGCGGCTTTGTGCGTGATTTAATCTTGGGGTTTAAAAATTTAGATGTGGATATTGTAGTAGAAGGAGACGGTATAAGTTTTGCTGAAGACCTTGCCGGCCGGTTAAAGGCAAGGCTTATCCGGCACAGGAGATTTGGAACTGCTACGGCCATCGTAAAGCCGCAACTGAAAATAGATATTTCCACGGCGAGAAAAGAATTTTACCCTGAACCAGCGCATCTACCCGTGGTCAGCCCGGGGACGCTGAAAGACGACCTCTTCCGGCGCGATTTTACCATAAATGCCATGGCTATCGGTATTAGCGGCGATGGTTTCGGAAGATTGATAGATTTCTTCGGGGGCAGGGATGATTTACGTAATAACAAGATACGCATATTACATAATCTAAGTTTTATCGATGACCCTACGCGCATATTAAGAGCCGTCCGTTTTGAACAAAGATACGGTTTTAAGATTGAGGCAAAGACGCTTAAAAATTTAAAGGAAGCGGTAAGACTTAAATTGCTTCAGAAGGTCGAACCGCAAAGAATACGCGATGATCTGACTCTGGTGCTGAAAGAAAAAAATCCCTTAAAAGAAATAAGGCGCATAAGGGAATTGGCGGGTTTTAGTTTTATAAGCCCGCAGCTATTTGTATCGAAAAAAAGTTGTGTTTTTTTAAACTCCATAGAAAAAGAGATTAAATGGTTCGGGAAGGCCTATGCCCGGCGGAGAACCCTTGATGCCTGGTTCATCTATTTTTTAGGGCTTACAGACTCACTGGGTATAAAGGAGATGGGGAGGCTCTCGCGGAAATTCGCTCTTCGTAGGGGAGAAGAAAAAAGGATGCTTGCCTACAAGAAATTTAATCGTAAGTTTATCTTAAGATTAAGCAAGAAGGATATCAGGCCCTCAGAGATTTTTGCTTCATTCGAGCCCTTAAGTTACGAGGTAATTCTTTTACTCAAAGCCAAATATAAAAATCCGGATTTCCAGAGGCATATCCGGGATTTTCTTAAAGTTTACAATGGCATGCGTATTTATATTTCCGGGCATGACCTGCATAACTTAGGCATAGCACCCGGGCCGAGGTACCAAAAGGTTTTTGCGAAGGTCCTGAATGCAAAGCTGGATGGATTAGTGAAGACAAAAGCGGAAGAACTGAACCTCATCAAGAGATCGCTAAGAATTAGATGACTGTAGGTATCTTAAGAGTGGTGCTCTTTATACAGGGGAGTAATTAATTTTATCGAAAGATTTAACGGTGTTAATTTGATTAACCACGAAATGGAGTTGATTTAAGTGTCAAGGCGGGATAAAGTTGCCGAGGCGATAAGAAAAGAGGCCAGCCTTATCATACACGATGAGCTGAAAGACCCGCGTTTAGGTTTTGTCACCGTCACCGCAGTAGAGCTGAGTCAGGATTTAAGGTATGCCAGGATATTTTTTAGTGTTTTAGGCAAAGAAGAGGAATACAGGAAAACAAAGATAGCCCTGGATTCGGCCTCGGGGTTCATACGCAGGTTAATCGCCCAAAGGGTCAGGTTAATGTTTGCGCCGGAGATTGTTTTTAAAGAGGACAGGTCCAGTGAATATAGCGTAAAGATACAGGAAGTCCTGGATGAAATAAAGGAGCTGGATAAGCCCCATCCTTCCCCTGAGGGAAAGAGGGGAATAAAAAGAGGAAAGGAAAAGAAGAGTGGGCATAAAAAAGGCCGTCGCCTGCATAAAAAAATACAATAATTTTTTAATCACCGCCCATACAAACTTAGAGGGGGACGCCCTGGGCTCAGAACTGGCATTTTGCGGACTTCTTAAAAAAATGGGTAAACGCGCCGTCATTATAAACGAAGATGACCTGCCATACGGATACGATTTCCTCCCGGGTACAAAGAATATAAAGAAATTTTCCCGCATCCGGCTATTACGAAGACGATGCGGGATCCCGTACTTATCTTTGATAGATGGTGCGGGAAAAAAAGCCTTAAAAAAGCATATAAGGTTTGATTGTTTTGCAGCCCTGGATTGTTCTGATTTAGGCAGGACCGGGGAGGTATACAGGTTAAACGCAGATAAGAAACCGGTCCTCAATATCGACCATCATATAGGCAACCAGAGGTTCGGTGATGTGAACTGGGTAGAGCCGCAGGCTTCGTCCTGTTCAGAAATGATTTATAAGCTTTATAAAAAAATACGCATTCCGCTGGATAGGGATGCCGCTGTTCTTTTGTATGTAGGCATACTGACAGATACGGGTTCATTCCGTTATTCTAATACTACCAGTTTTACCCATAAGGCGGTATCAGAACTCCTTAAACATGTTTTTGATATCCCTCGGATTTATAAGAATATATATGAGAATATACCTTTCAGCGATATGAAATTGTTAAGCAAGATATTGCCAGAGATAAGATGTTGCGCATCCGGAAAAATTGCCTGGTTACAGATAGAGCGCGGCATATTAAAAAATAAAAAATCATCCTTTGATCTTACCGAGCATATACTGGGTTTTGCGCGCGCCATAAAAGGAGTGGAAGTCGTGGCCCTGTTTAAAGAAAATCTGGGCGCGAAGGCTGAGATAAGGGTAAATTTGAGGTCGCAGGGCAAGGCCGATGTCAACAGAATCGCCTCTTTCTTCGGAGGCGGAGGGCATCGTACAGCCAGCGGTGCTACGGTCAGCGGCAGAATTGACGACGTAAGAAGAAAAGTCTTAGCCAAGATAAAAGAAAGCTTAAGATAATGACCCTGGCGGGGTTGCGAGCGGGAAAAGGGGACAGCGACTCTTTTTCTAGATTTTTTAACCGGTAGGGTAGAAAAAGAGTCGCTGTCCCCTTTTCCCCCCTTTTCCCCCTGTGGGGGATGGGGGGACCCACCCGAAAAGTTGAGCCGAATGCGACGAGCACCGCAGCGAACGAGGAGACGGGATTGAGTTTAAGACGGGCCTACTGAAATAAACAATACAGGACCAGCTAAATCTTAATAGTATGAAAATCATCTACGGAATCAGACAGATTAAAAAATTCAGGAAGCCGGTGGTGGCTCTGGGCGTTTTTGACGGCGTGCATCGCGGCCATAGAATTATCCTGCAGGAGGCGGCGCGCAAGGCAGGGCAAATAAAAGGTACGGCTGTAGCGCTAACCTTTTGGCCCCATCCGCAGAAAGAAGAGAGCCTTTATTCCCTGGAACACCGTTTGAGGTTAATCGAGGAGCTCGGCATAGGCGTCTCGATAGTGATAAATTTTAATCAGAGATTTGCAAAAATCACGGCAGAAGATTTTATAAAAGATATTTTAGTAGATAAGCTCCGCGCGAATTATGTATATGTCGGTAAGAACTTTAGATTTGGCAGAGGCGCAAAAGGCAATTTTAAGACCTTGAGCAGGTTATCCGGGGTCCACAACTTCAAATTACAGACCTTCAGAGTAGTAAAGATAAATAATAAACCTATAAGCAGCACATATATTCGTAAGTTGATTAAGAAGGGAAATCTGGGGCTTGCGCAGAAATTGCTCACCCGCCGCGTCAGTATTCTGGGCACGGTGACCAGGGGAGATTCTCTGGCCAGAAGGCTTGGCTTTCCTACCGCGAACATAAATCCTCACCATGAAGTAACTCCTCCCCAGGGCGTGTATGCAGTTAAGATTGCCTTCCGCGGCAGGAAATTTAACGGCGTCTGTTATATCGGAAGCAGGCCAACGTTCAAGGCAGGAGGAGGCAGAAACATTGAAGTATACATATTTAATTTTAAGAAAGACATCTATGGTAAATTTTTAGAGATTCAGTTTCTCAAGAAGATAAGAGGCGAGAGAAAATTTGCTTCTCTTTGTATTTTGACTGAGCAGGTCAAAAAAGATGTTTTAACCGCCAAAAGGCTGTTTTCCCACCACTAAGCCACACCACAATATATGCCTTCCAAAAGCGCTTATATCCACTAGTTCTTGTATTTTATTGAGTTAGGTAATTTTTTTTCTTGACAATGGGTGCGAATTTATCTATACTCTGTGGTACAAAGTGGATAATAATGGAGTAAAGTGGAAGGGGTCAATCTATGTTCTATGGCGAATATCTGCATTCCATAGACCGCAAAGGTCGCCTTATCTTACCTGCCAAATTTCGCGAAGTGGCCAAGAGCCATTTTGTAGAAAGATTCTTTGTTACCCGCGGCCTGGATAAATGTCTCTTTATGTTCCCGGAAGAAGAATGGCGGACGCAAGAAAATAAATTTAAAGCCATCTCTTTTACCAAACAACAGGCACGCACCTTTAACCGCCTATATTTTTCCGGGGCAACAGAGGTTATCCCCGATAACCAGGGAAGGATTTTACTCCCTCCATATTTAAAGGACTTTGCCGAGATAAAAAAAGACGTGATTATTGTAGGCGTCTCCAACAGGGTCGAAATCTGGGCAAAGGATAAGTGGCAAGAATTTTATGGAAATTCACGGCAGTCATTTGAAGACATTGCCGAGAAGTTGATGGATATATAGAAGGCTATATTCCTAAAGTGGAACAGAAATTTCATACTCCTGTTATGTTGCAGGAGATTTTAGATTACCTGAATTTAAGCCCGGGAAAGACTATCGTGGATGCGACGATAGGCACGGCGGGACACGCCAGAGAGATCCTGGGCCGCATTCTACCCGGAGGCAGGCTTATCGGCATAGACAGAGACGAAGAATCTTTGGCCGTCTGCCGCGCAAGGTTAAAAGAATTCGGCGCCTCCTGTGAACTGGTACAGGGTAATTTTTCGGATATCGATACCATATTAAAGGACCTGAATATCAAAAAGATAGACGGGATGGTTTTTGATCTGGGCATCTCTTCTTTTCAGTTAGAGGACCCGCGCAGGGGTTTTAGTTTTCAGAACAACGGGCCGTTAGATATGCGCTTAGACAGAAATAGTTACATATCCGCTTATGATTTAGTGAATAATCTTAATGAAGACGAAATCTCCGCCTTGCTCTGGAATTTCGGCCAGGAGAGATGGCATAATCGCATAGCGCATCTTCTGGTTCAGGAAAGGGAAAGGCAGCCTATTGCGACGACCCTGCAATTAGCCGAAATCGTAACCAAGGCCACGCCTTCCAGGTATAGGCATAGATATTTCCGTATACACCCAGCGACCAGGACCTTCCAGGCAGTGCGCATTGCGGTAAATAGGGAATTGGAAACACTGGAGACCGCATTAAATAAGGCAATCGCGGTTTTAAATAAGCGCTCCAGGGTTTGCGTTATTTCTTTCCACTCCCTGGAGGACCGCGTAGTGAAATGGAATTTTCGTAAAGCGGCAGCGCAGGATTTAATAGATATAATAACGCCTAAACCCCTGACTCCGGGGCCTCTAGAGGTAGAAGCAAACCCTTCAAGCCGGAGCTCAAAGCTTAGGGTGGCGCAAAAGTTATAATATAAGATGAGACTCTCTAAATTTCTATCGACTACCGGGTTCATCACCTTTTTTTCTCTCCTCTATGTCTATCAGCAGACAGAGATATTCCGTCTTGCCTATGTGGGGCAAAATAAATTAACCTTCTGCCAGGATTTGCTTGATAAAAACAGCATCTTGAGATACAATATAGAAAAAAGAGCCTCTTTGGTAACCATCGGGAATAAGATTTCAGAGTCGGCAGAGTTTCAGATGCCTGACAGTTACCGGCTGGTCAGGCTTCTGCCTGCTAAAGAAGGCTTAAGGGCAAGAAACCAGTCACCCAATAGACAGACTTTATTATCCCGGCTCTTCGGTATTAAAAGGCAGGCCGAGGCAAAGACTATCAATCCTTAATGAGCACATAACTTACGGAATCATTAATAACGTATTACGACGTAAGTTATATGTGCGAATTAACCCAGCACTTATTTGAATATAAACAAGCTATTAGTAAATAAGTGCTGGGTAAGTTCGTGCATACAATTTACGAACACTGTCGTTCCGTAAATTGTGCACTTACTTAACTAATTGTGTATATAAGTAATTATCGCCGCAGAAGCGAAGCGGTATTTTTATCTTTCCTCATTTTTCTGATATTATGTATCTCCCGCCTCTTCTTTATCCAGTTCTTCCGTTCAAGTTACCTAGCAGATATCGCCAGGAAACAGCATAGTCTATTTGTAGAGTTGGAGCCGCTCAGGGGTACCATCTATGATGCCAATCTTAAAGTACAGGCAATAAATATATCCGCGGATTCTCTTTATGCCTCACCTAATGAAATTAGAGATAAAGATAAGGAAGCGATTATCAGGCAGCTTGCGCCTATCCTGAAGGTAGACGACGCATATTTACGGGATAGATTATACCGTAAAAAATCTTTTATCTGGCTTGCGCGCAAGATAACTCCGGAGCAGTCGCAGACAATCAAGGGATTGAATATAAAAGGTCTTGGGTTTCTAAAAGAAAGCAGGCGTTCATTCCCCAACAGTTATCTTGCCAGCCACGTAATTGGTTTTGCAGGCTTAGATAATGCGGGGCTGGAAGGCACAGAACTTTATTACGATAGATATCTTAAAGGGGAGGCTGGATGGGCTTTGTTTTTAAGGGATGCGCGCCAGAAAAAGTTAGACCTTTGGGAGAAAATGGTCTTGCCCAAAGACGGATACGACGTGGTATTAACTATCGATGAGGTGGTTCAGTATATCGCAGAAAGAGAACTCGACAAGGCGTTTAAGGCTCATCATGCAAAAGGCGCAAGCATCGTGGTTATGGACCCGCATACAGGTGCAATACTCGCTTTAGCAAACCGGCCCACCTTTGATTTGAATAATTATGCCGGCGTAGCTAAGGACCAGATGCGTGACCGCGCCATTTGTGATTTATTTGAGCCGGGTTCGGTATTCAAGATTGTTACTGTATCGGCAGCCCTGGAAGAAAAAAAAGTAAATGAAGAAGATAAATTTTTCTGCGAAAATGGCGCTTATCAGGTAGCTACCCATACGCTGCACGATCACCGGCCGCACGGCTGGCTTACCTTTCGCGAGGTAATCGAACAATCAAGCAATATCGGCACCACCAAAGTAGCGCAGGCTTTAGGAGGAGGGCTTGTTTACCGATACATAAAGCTCTTTGGTTTTGGCTCAAAGTTAGGAATTGACCTGCCGGGTGAAATAGAGGGCATAGCCAAAGAACCGCGCCTCTGGTCTAAGATATCCATCGCGGCAATCCCCATAGGCCAGGAGGTAGGCGTAACCGTACTGCAGCTGGCAAGCGCTATTTCGGTAATAGCCAATGGCGGACAGCTGATGAGGCCATATCTTGTACAGGAGATACGGGATAGACGGGGAGAGACAATCAAGAAATTTTCGCCCAGCATGATTCGCAAGGTATTATCTCTGGATACAGCCCAGAGGGTTAAAAAAATACTTACGGGAGTAATAGAAGAGGGTACTGGAAAATTAGCAATGCTCCAGGGGTTTAGCGCCGCGGGTAAAACAGGGACAGCGCAGAAACTAGAACCAAACGGCGCTTACTCCCATAATAAATTTATCGCTTCCTTTATCGGTTTCGCTCCGGCAGAAGACCCCGTTATTGCAATCGCGGTCACCTTTGATGAGCCGCACCCCTATTACTTTGGCGGGGTGGTGGCTGCGCCGGTTTTTAAAAATGTGGCGAGCGATGTCATCAGGTATCTTAAGGCAAACCAGGCAGCGAGCGAGGTTATTACGTTAAATGAGAATAAAACAGCTCATTAAGATTCTGGATAATCCTCGTAATTATTCCGGGGTGGTAGATTTCGAGGTCCGCGGGATTAGTTGTAACTCCAAGACCGTTAAAGATGATTTTGTTTTTGTAGCAGTAAAGGGAACCCGCGAGGACGGTAATAGATTTATTGAGGAAGCGATAAGGAAAGGGGCAAGGGCAGTTGTTCTCCAGTCACAAAGTCATCCTTCGCTTCCGCTCAGGACAAGCAAAGTCACAAAGTCGCCAGTAAAGATACCTTTTATAGGAGTCAAAGATACGCGCAGGGCGCTTGCTGAATTAGCGGCTGAATTTTACGGGAACCCTTCTTCGAAAATAAAAGTCATTGGCGTTACCGGAACCAACGGCAAGACAACGATAACTTATTTGCTCGAGGAACTTATAAAAGAGGCCGGATTTTCACCCGCGGTTATAGGGACGGTTAATTACCGTTTCAAAGATAAGACAATTCCTTCAAAAAATACCACTCCCGGACCGATAGAGCTTGAGTCCATGTTAGCCGATATGTTAAAAACCGGCATAGATTACGCCGTTATGGAAGTTTCCTCGCACGCCTTGCATCAGGATAGGACATGGGGCATAAATTTTCACTCGGCTATCTTTACGAACTTAACGCAGGACCACCTGGATTATCATAAGACATTGGATAATTACTTCAGGAGCAAGGCCAGGCTCTTTCAGGATATCCCTCCGGGCTCATTCGCGGTTATCAATAACGACGATAAATACGGCAGGAGGATTAAGAAATTAACCAGGGCAGGGGTTATTACATACGGGATAAAAAATAAAGCTGATATTACGGCAAGGGATATAAAATTTGATTGTCTGCATACGGAATTTCTCCTCGCAGGAGCAGAATTAGAGACGGGTTTTAGAAGCCGGCTTATAGGGATGCACAATGTCTATAATGTATTAGCAACCGTTGCCTGGGCCTTAAGAGAAGGCATAGAGTTATCTGCAATAAAATCTGCCATCGAAAGGTTCTCTCAGGTGCCGGGAAGGCTGGAGAGAATAGATTCCAGGGCAGGTTTCTCGGTTTTTGTTGATTATGCTCATACAGAAGACGCCCTCTACAATGTCATCGCCACCTTAAGACAGCTGTATAAAAAAAGGATTATTGTTGTATTCGGATGCGGAGGGGAGCGCGATAAAACAAAGAGGCCAAAGATGGGGCGCGTAGTATCAGAATTGTCGGATTACGCAATTATCACCAGCGATAATCCGCGTTCGGAGGACCCCCTGCAGATAATAGAGGATATCAGGAACGGTATAAATAAAAATAATTATTGCGTTATCCCGGAACGAAAAGAGGCGATAAAGAAATCTTTATCTCTTGCGCAGCCGGGAGATATCGTTCTCTTGGCAGGTAAAGGCCATGAAAGTTACCAGATATTAAAAGACGGGATAATACATTTTGATGACCGAGAGGCCGTAAGAGAATGTTTGAAGTCAATGAATTATTAAGAGCTACAAAAGGCAGATTGCTAAGCGGTAAAAAAGAGGGCGGCATAAAAGGCATTTCTATAGACTCAAGGACAATCATCCGAGGAGACGCCTTTATCGCAATTAAAGGTGATAATCTTGACGGGCATGACTTTATTGAAGAAGCGATAAGGAAAGGGGCAAGGGCAGTTGTTCTCCAGTCACAAAGTCATCCTTCGCTTTCGCTCAGGACAAGCAAAGTCACAAAGTCACCAGTAAAGATACCTTTTATAGGAGTCAAAGATACCATAAAGGCATTAGGCGACATTGCCAGATTTCATCGTAGAAGATTTAGCCTTCCTGTTATAGCGATTACTGGCAGTAATGGTAAGACTACCGTCAAAGATATGGTTGCTTGGATATTATCCAAGAGATTTAAGGTCCTTAAAAATGCGGGTACAAAAAATAACCATATAGGCCTGCCTCAGACCCTGCTTGAGCTCGACGGCTCTTGCGAGATCGCTGTAGTGGAAATAGGGACAAATCATTTTGGCGAAGTAAGTTACCTCGCGGACATCTGTCTTCCGGATATAGGCGTCATTACCAACATAGGGTCTTCGCACCTGCAATACTTCAAGGACCTAAAAGGCGTTTTGAAAGAGAAATATACGTTAATAGAACATCTTAAAAAGCCCGGTATCGCGCTCATTAATGCCGACGATGTTTTATTGAAAGGTAAGTTAGCAAGAACAACCGCGCCTCCGGTTATCTTCGGATTCGGCATTAAGAATCGCAGCGATTTTTTTGCTACAGATATTAGAATTCTTAAGAGGAGAATAGAATTTTTAGTTAACCAAAAATATAAATTTACATTAATGGCATTGGGGTATTATAATATCTATAATGCCTTGGTTGCTATAGCGTTAGGCCGCATCTTTGGCATGGAATATAAAGATATATCAAGGCGCCTGGCTGATTTTATTTTTCCGCAAGGCAGACTAAACTTTGTAGAATTTAATAAGATAAAATTTATTGATGATACCTACAATTCCAACCCCCTCTCTTTAAGACAGGCCTTAGAGGCATTGGATAACTTTAGGGCAAAAGGGAGAAAGATTTTTATTATGGGGGATATGCTGGAATTGGGGAGCGCAAGCAAGGCATTCCACAGGCAAGCGGGTTACCGGGCAGCCAGGGTCTGCGATGTATTTATAACGGTAGGTAAGCTCTCTAAATTTGCTGCCGAGGCTGCAAGGCTCGGCGGTTTCGATAGCAAAAATATATTAACCTGCGGGTCTAGCCTGGAGGCACGCGATATTCTTTTTAATAAGATATCTCCGGGCCCGGATGACATTATGTTAGTCAAAGGTTCGCGTGCCATGAAAATGGAAGAAGTCCTCAGGGGCATAACGGACTAAACGAATATGCTGTATTATTTATTTTACCCCTTGCATCAGATAATTTCTGCTGCTAATGTTTTCCGCTACATTACCTTCCGCGCCGCTATGGCAGCGATTACCGCTTTTCTCGTCAGCTTGATTTTCGGCCCGCTAATAATAAGAAGACTGAAGGAGTTAAAGATCGGTGAGAACATAAGAAAAGAAGAGAGCGTCAAACTTCACGAGTTGCATCGCGATAAGCAAGACACGCCTACGATGGGAGGGATTTTGATATTAGTCGCGGTTATCTCTTCGACGTTACTATGGGCGGATATATTTAACAAATATATCATAATCGCTTTATTCAGTACCATCTGGCTGGGTATAACCGGTTTTATCGATGATTATCTGAAACAGGTAAAGAAGAGCTCAAGAGGCCTTACTGCAGTGGCAAAATTAACCAGCCAGATTGTCCTGGGGTTAATATTGGGTATTATTTTTCTGTTCGTCCTTAAAAGAAATATAACGTTAGACCTGCCGTTTCTAAAGGGCATTTCTTTAAACTTGGATGGATTATACATAATATTTATTATCCTGGTGATAGCCGGTTCTTCTAATGCGGTGAATCTTACCGACGGCCTGGATGGACTGGCCGCAGGTATTGTGGTCATGGTTGCTATAGCCTTTAGCGTGTTAAGTTATGTCTCAGGCAATATAAAATTCAGCCACTACCTTCTAATACCTTATATCAGAGGCAGCGGTGAGTTAACGGTGTTTTGCGCAAGCATCCTAGGGGCGGGGTTGGGGTTCTTGTGGTTTAACTGTTATCCCGCCTCTATTTTTATGGGTGACGTGGGTTCTCTGGCTCTGGGAGGCGCATTAGGAACCGTGGCATTATTGATAAAGAAGGAGTTGCTTTTAATGGTTGTCGGCGGCATATTTGTTTTAGAGGCGTTATCGGTAATCTTACAGGTATTTTCTTTCCGTTTTCTTAAGAGACGCATATTTAAAATAGCCCCGCTTCATCATCATTTTCAATTCCTCAATTGGCCGGAGAATAAAGTGATTGTAAGATTCTGGATTATAGCGAGCCTCTTGGCACTCCTTACATTAGTTACTCTGAAAATTCGATAATCAGACTGGTGGGGTTCCATGCTGAATATTAATAGTTATAAGAATAAGAGAATCACAATAGCCGGTCTGGCTCGTTCCGGTCTTGCCTGCGCTGAGCTGCTTTACGATTTAGGTGCGGATGTCAGCGCGACTGATAATCAGGATACTGATTTGACGCGCGCGAATGCCCTTCAGCTGAAATCAAAAAAGATAAAGGTGGAATTAGGCAGGCATTCTCAGGAATTTATAAAAGGCAGAGACCTTTTGGTACTCTCTCCGGGCGTAACGGGCGAAGCCCCGCCGGTTATCTGGGCCCAACAGTTCGGGATACCGATAATAAGCGAAGTAGAGCTCGCCTGGTCTCTGTGCCCCGCAACAGTTATTGCGGTTACGGGCTCAAACGGCAAGACCACCGTGACGACTCTAATCGGCAGGATATTAGAAGCGCAGGCTAGGAGGGTCTTTGTCTGCGGCAATATCGGAAACCCTTTTTGCGGCGAAGTAGAGAAAATGGGAAAGGACGATTTTGTGTCTTTAGAAACAAGTTCTTTTCAGTTAGAGCGAATCTCAAGCTTCAAACCAAAAATATCAGTCATGCTGAATTTTACCGCCAATCATTTGGATAGATATAAAAGTATAGAGGAATATCTGGAGGCAAAAAAACGCATATTTATGAATCAGGATAAAAATGATTACCTGGTTTTAAACCAGGATGACCCCGCGTTAGGAAAATTGGCTAAAGAGGCAGGCGCGCGCCTGGTGTATTTTTCCGAAACCAAAAAGCTGAATCCTAATCAGGCTGCGGTTCTGTCCGTGGGTTCAATATTAGGCATAGGCAGAGAATTGATTCTAAAGGTATTCGCAGATTTCAGAGGTATCGAGCATCGCCTGGAACATGTGGCGGAGATAAATAAGATAAAATTTATCAATGATTCAAAGGCAACGACCGTGGAGTCCGCAGCGTGGGCATTAAAAACCATAAACAGCCCGATAATTTTAATTGCCGGGGGCAGGGATAAGGGCCTTGATTATAGCGCTATCCGGGATTTGGCGCGCAGGAAAGTCAAAGTTGCTATTCTAATCGGGGAGGCGAAAAATAAAATAGGGCATGCCTTCAGGGGATTTTTACCGCTTGAGGAGGCCGATACTTTAGAGGAAGCAGTCAGCAGGGCACGCTTTTTAGCGCGCCCGGGAGACTGTGTCTTATTTTCTCCGATGTGCTCAAGCTTTGATATGTTTTCTAACTATGAAGAAAGAGGGAATCTTTTTAAAAAGTCAGTTTATGCGTTAGTCAAAAATAATACTTGAGATGGTACGCAATATTAGAATAAACCTGTTCATTACCATGGTTATTTTGATCTGTATCGGCATCGTGATGATTTATAGCGTTTCCAGCATCTACGCCTGGGAGCGATATAATGACGGCCTATTTTTCTTAAAAAGGCATATCAGTTTCCTTTTCATCGGCGCCTTCCTTGCTTTTTTAATTATGGGCGTTGATTATAGAAAATTGAAAAGATTCGCCAAACCGTTTTTAATCCTTTCATTGTTATTATTGGTATTGGTATTGATACCGGGCATAGGCAGGGAGGTCTCAGGGGCGCGCAGGTGGTTTAGGTTCAAATTTATCAGTTTTCAGCCTTCAGAGTTAGCCAATATGGCTACAATAATTTATATAGCTGATTTCATTAACCGTAAAGGCAACATGATTAAACAATTCCTGCACGGGTTCCTTCCTCCCGTATGCGTTTTGGGACTGGTGGCATTGTTAATTCTTATGCAGCCGGATTTAGGGACCGCCCTGGCAATAGGCATCGTGGTATTTATTATGCTTTTTGTCTCCGGAACGAGACCAGCATACCTTTTGTCCGTCGTTTTGGCAAGCCTGCCCGTGGTTTATCTATTGATATTCAGCGTGCCTTACAGGAGGATGCGCATCCTGGCATTTCTAAATCCCTGGTTAGACCCCAAGGGGAGCGGTTTTCAGATTATTCAGTCGCAGATTGCCCTGGGCTCGGGAGGCATATTCGGCGTGGGGCTGGGGCATTCCAGGCAAAAATTATTTTATCTGCCCGCGGCGCATACCGACTTTATTTTCTCGATAATTGGCGAAGAGCTGGGCCTGGTGGGGACGCTCGGTATCGTAATATTATTCATGCTTTTTATCCAACAGGGCCTGAAAGTAATAAAGAACGCCCCCGATAAGTTCGGATACCTCCTTTCCCTGGGGCTGGTCCTGATGATTTCCCTAAAGGCGATAATAAATATCGGCGTTTCTTGCGGCTTATTGCCCACCAAAGGCCTGCCGCTGCCTTTTATCAGTTACGGCGGTTCCTCTTTGATATTTGATATGGTGAGCGTAGGCATTCTTATAAATATCGCGCGCACCGGAGAATATCCATGAGACCAGCCCTTGCCGATAAAGCTGAATTACGCGTCTTGGCGAAGAGCTGCGCGAGGGTATTGGTGGTCACGGGCTCAAGCGGCGGGCACATATTCCCCGCCCTGAGTTTCATAGATACATTAAAAGAAAAACAGAAAAATTCAGATGTCCTTTTGGTAATACCTTCAGGAAGCATCAAGGCCGGGATTTTAACGGATAGCTGCAGGATAGAATATATTTCGATCTCTCCGATTAGGTTAAGCCTTGAATTCAGGAATCTCGCAGCTATATTCGGATTCCTTAAAGGCTCCTTGGAAAGTCTTATTTTATTGCTTAAGTTCAGGCCGGAAATCGTCGTGGGATTCGGCAGCCTCAATTGCATCCCCCTGGTACTGCTGGCCCGGCTTTTTAGGATTAAGACCCTAATACACGAACAGAATGTAATCCCGGGCCGCGCCAATAGATTATTAGCGAGATTCAGCGATAGGATAGCTATTTCCTTTCCGGAAACCAGAGATTATTTGAAAGTCAACCCAAAGAGAATAGTGCTTACCGGAAACCCCATACGCAGGGGATTAAAAAGGATTGACAAGGGTATTGCCTTAAGTTTCTTTGGATTTGATGCCGGTAAACTTACAGTACTGGTCGCGGGCGGTAGTCAGGGTAGCCACAGGATTAATATGAGTTTTCTTAAGGCCGTATCGATGATCAGCGGTGCCTGCCGGATGCAGGTTATTCACCTCACCGGGGTTAACGACTATGATATCTTAAACAAGGGCTACGGAGGGATAAATACGAAAGCAAAATTATTCACTTTTTTAAAAGAGATGCAATATGCTTATAGCGCCGCTGACCTTGTCATTTCCAGGGCCGGTGCAACCACGGTTAGCGAGCTGATATCTTTTAGGCTCCCGGCGATAGTCGTCCCTTACCCATTTGCCTATAAACATCAATTGAGCAATGCGCAGGTTTTAGAAAGAATGGGCACCGCTATTATAATTAATGATAATGAATTAGATGCGGATATATTAAGACCGACCTTGCTTAACTTTATGGATAATCCCCGTAAGATTGACCTTATGCGTTCCCGTTACGACGGGGTCTGTGTGCCGGATGCGAATACGCTGCTCTTAGATGCAGCTATTTCATAATGAAGATTTTTTTTCTTTCTTTTGCGCTGCTTTTTACATCTTTCGCTGTCCTTGAGGCAGGACAGCCGGATGAATGGAATACCGCCACCTCCACGCATTTCATCGCATATTATAAAAATGCGCCGGAGGAATTTATAGAACGCCTGACGGCTCAAGCCGAAGATTATTATAATAGAATTGCCGAAGACCTGGGTTTCAGCCGTTATAATTTCTGGCTTTGGGATAATCGGGCCAAGATTTACATATATGATAACGCAAAGGACTACCAGTCTGCTACCGGTTACCCCGGCTGGTCCGCAGGGTCTGCGCTGGCAGAGAAAAAGATAATCCAGACGCATCCCGATGCCCGGGGGTTCTTTGAGGCGGTGCTCTCCCATGAAATGGGGCACATTATTTTTAGGGAATTTGTCGGTTTTTATAATAAGGCAATACCTCTCTGGCTTGAAGAGGGAGTTGCTTCTTACCAGCAGAAACTTAAATACTCTATGGCAGGCGCGCGGGTCCGGGAGGCAATTAAAAAGAATAATTTTATGACCTTAGAAAGATTAGGCAGCTTTAATGTTACCTCTGCCATGGATAATGATACTGCAGAGCTGTTTTATGCCGAATCGTTCAGCATAGTGGATTTCCTGATCAAAGAGTTCGGCAGGGACAGTTTTGTGCTCTTCTGCCAGAACTTAAGGGACAAAAATAACTTAGAGAGGGCGGTTGCCTCTGCCTACCCTTTCAGCAATGTCAAAGAGTTAGAGCAGGGCTGGGAGAGATATTTAAACAAATGAAGAAACATTACCACCTGATAGGTATCGGCGGTATCGGGATGAGCGGGATTGCGCAACTGCTTTTATGCCAGGGCATGGAAGTGAGCGGCTCGGATTTGAAAGAAAGCAGGATTACGGAAGGACTTAAGAAAATAGGGGCTCAAATTTTTATCGGGCACAATCCGCTCAATATTAAAGGAGCGGATTTAATTATCTATTCCTCTGCGATTAAAGAGGACAATCCTGAGTTTGTTGCAGCCAGAAGCTTAAACATACCTTTGATAAAACGTGCGCAGGCGCTGGCCGAACTTATGGAGGAGAAGTGCGTTATCGCGGTTACCGGAAGCCACGGTAAGACTACTATTACGTCGTTGGTATCTTATCTTCTCTTGGAGGCCGGTTTTGCCCCCAGCGCAGCGATAGGGGGGATTTTAAGAAACATAGATACTAATGCCTGTATAGGCGAAGGTAAGTTTTTTGTTGCCGAGGCAGACGAATCAGACGGCTCTTTTTTATATTATAAGCCCACATATTCGATACTCACCAACATAGACCGCGAGCACCTTGATTACTATAAAGAATTCAGCAGGGAAATAGAGGCCTTCAGGGAATTCTTGAACAGGACGCAAGAGGATGGCTGCGTATTCTGTTGCGCCGACGATAAAAATTTACAGGGCATACTAAGAGACTATAAGAAAAGGTATGTGCTCTTTGGCTTGAAAGACAGCGCTCAGATTTATCCGGAGAACATACAGTTGAAAGGCCTGACTTCCGAATTCGACTGTTTTTATAACCGTAAATTTATAGGCAGGTTTTATCTTGCCCTGGGAGGAGAACACAATATCTCCAATGCCCTTTCCGTTATCGCCTTGGGCCTTGAACTGGGGATAGGATTAGAGATTATAAAGAAGGCGTTGTCCAGTTATAAAGGCGCTCTCCGCAGGCTTGAGGTTAAATTTAGCGACAGGGGGCTGGTGGTTATCGATGATTATGCGCATCATCCTACTGAAATAAGGGCAACGCTTGCGGCAGTAAGAAACTTAAAACGGGATAGGGTTATTGCCGTATTCCAGCCTCACCGTTATACCCGTACGGAGCTGCTTTTGGATGAATTCGGGAAAAGTTTTGACCTGGCGGATTACGTTATCGTCACAGATATCTACCCTGCGGGCGAACCGCCTATAGAAGGGGTGAGCGGGAGATCCGTATATGATAAAATAAAAGGACTGACACCGGCTAAAGAGGCGTATTTTTTACCGAAGGAGGAAATCGTCGGGCATATCCTGGGGATTATAGGGCCGGGCGACCTTCTGATAACCCTCGGTGCCGGCGATATTGTAAAAGTAAGCGATGAATTGGCAGAGAGGCTTAAAAGGCAGAGTTAAGGCCCAGGAGTCATTATCCAGACGCACGACCTTTAAAATCGGGGGCCTGGCAGAATTTTTTGTTGAACCCAGAGATAGCGCTGATTTAAAATTATTGATACTTGCGGCAAAAAGCTCTAAGGTACCGATTTTAGTAATAGGCGCGGGCAGTAATATTTTGGTAAGCGATAGAGGGGTCAAGGCGATAGTATTACGCCTGAATGCCACTCTTTTCAAAAGGATCTCTTACAGCCGCAATGTCATGGAGGCAGGAAGCGGTTTAATGCTGGGGCATTTAATTCTGGCGGCCGGAAATCACGGCTTATCAGGGTTGGAGTTTTTAGCAGGCATCCCCGGGACAGTGGGGGGAGCCCTGGCAATGAATGCGGGCGCCTGGGGTAGGAGCATCTCGGACTTAGTGGAAAAGGTAAGGGTAATGGATTATAATGGCACCACAAAGACCCTGGGTAGAAAAGATATAAAATTTGCCTACCGCCGCTGTAGTTTGACAGGATATATAATCTTAAGCGCGCGCCTTAAACTCGTTAAGAAAACCAAAAAAGAGATTAATGAGAACATAAAGAAATTTTTGGGGTATCGCCGCAATACACAGGATACTTCTTTACCCAATGCAGGCTGCATCTTTAAGAACCCTCCGGCTAACTCAGCAGGAAGGTTGATAGATTTATGCGGTTTAAAAGGCAAAAGAATTGGCGGCGCCTGCGTTTCGCAAAGGCACGCTAATTTCATATTAAATCAAGGCAATGCCAGCGCAGGGGATGTCTTAAAATTAATGCGTTTAATCAGGAAAAGAGTAAAAGATAAATTCAAAGTAACGTTAGAACCGGAGATAAAGATATGGGGTTAGAAAAAGTCACCGGTCTTTACCGCTTCGGGAGGATCGGCGTGCTGATGGGCGGCCCTTCCACTGAAAGAGAGATTTCGCTTAAGTCAGGCAAGGCGGTGTATGAGGCCCTGAAACAATCCGGCCTTGAGGCGGAGGCTATCGATATAAAGACAGAGAGTATAGAAGAAAATATCAGTTTGATAAAATCTCATAAAATAGATTGCGCCTTCATAGCGCTGCACGGGCGTTTCGGAGAGGACGGCCAGATCCAGGGCATATTGGATGGGCTTAAGATTCCCTACACCTGCTCAGGCGCACAAGCCAGCAAGTCAGCCATGGATAAGATCGCTTCTTTGGAGATATTTGAGTCCAACGGATTAAAGGTCCCCCGTTACAGGGTATTAGAAATCGCTTCCTATAGCCCCGATTGGAAAATACACAATGAACTCGGTTTTCCGTTAGTGATTAAGCCGGCGGCCCATGGCTCAAGTATAGGCCTGTCCATAGTAGATGCTCCCAAAGATTTAGCTCAGGCGGTGGATTTAGCTTTTGGTTTTGGCCCCAGAGTAGTTGTCCAGGAGTATATTGCCGGACGCGAGATAACAGTGGGTATTTTGGGCGAAAGCCCGCTTCCGGTTATAGAGATTATTCCCAAAAAGAGGTTCTTCGATTTCGAGGCCAAATACCAGGCGGGCATGACCGATTATATCGTGCCGGCACAGATAGAAGAGGCCGCGGCTAAAAAGGCCCGGGCAATTGCTTTGTCGGCGCACAGGCTCTTAGGCTGCGCAGGCTGTTCCAGGGTCGATATGATTCTGGATAAAGATAGCGAGGTCTTTGTCCTGGAAATAAATACTATCCCGGGTCTGACCAACACAAGTCTCCTGCCTAAGGCAGCAAAGACAGCAGGCATAGAATTTAACCAGCTATGCCTTAAGTTAATAGAGCTGGCATATGCGAAAAAATAAGGCCGATTTACCCCTTTTTGCAAAGGCGCGGGGTTTTCCGTTTAAATTAATAAGCGCGGCCCTGATAATTTTTCTTGCTATCTGTTTTATTATGGGTTATATTTGGAAAGTCTTGGTTAATGCGGATTATTTTACGATAAAAGATGTTATGTCCGGGGAGGCAAGCAGGGTCGACCTCTCTTATTTAACAGGAAAGAATATATTCAGCCTTGACTTAAAGAAGGAATCGGCATATATATTAGAGGCATTTCCCGAGTATAGCGATATTAAGGTAATCAGGGTGTTGCCCAGCCGCATCTTTGTGGATTTTATAAAACGCAGGCCCGTTGCCTTTGTAAAGTTATATAGATATTTCGCCCTGGATAAAGACGGGGTCCTTTTTTACGGGACGCAGGAACCTCAAGGGTCCGGCCTGCCGTTGGTTACAGGCGTAGAGACAAAGATCTTCGGCCCGAAGTCCGGAAAGAAGTGCGATATTAAAGAGATCCAAGTCGCCCTGAATATCATAAGAGAGGTCAGAAGAAACAGGATATTGAAAAATTATAAAATAAATAAAATCGATGTAGCCAGCCCTGATAATGCTTCGTTCTTTATGCCTTTTTTGCAAAAAGCCGTAGAATATTCGAAAGCCGAGGTACCAGTCGTGCCGGAAAGCCTCCAGATAAAGATCGGCCAGGATAATATCAAGGGTAAGATTATCCTTCTGGGGGGCCTGCTTGGGCAGGTGAAGAACGACCTCGCTAATATAAAATATATTGACTTAAGGTTCAAGGAGCCTGTAATAAAGTTTAACGATGTTAAATCTAAATAGCTATATTTGCGCATTAGATATCGGCTCTAATAAAATAGCAGCAGCGTTAGCCCAGTTTAAAAGAAAGCGCCTGAGTAATATATTTTTTGACAGCGTACCGTCAAAAGGCGTCAGGGGAGGCATAATCGTAGATTCCATAGAGCTGGTCGGTTCTATCGGCAGGCTTATGAAGAACTTAAGGGCCAAATCGGGCATAAACGTCAAATTTTTATATACCAATATTTCCGGCCAGGATATAGTAACCAGGCACAGCCGCGCGATCATGCCGCTTGCCGAAAGAGGGAATAAGGTCATCGCCGCCTCGGATATACAGAGCATAAATGAGCAGGCGCGCATACTGGGCTCAAGCCTTGAAGAGGAAATAATCCACCGCATACCCTATAGCTACGCTATAGATTCAAAGAATAATGTAATAAATCCCCTCGGGCTTTACAGCCACAAACTGGAAGTGGATTTATATCTGGTCTGCGGAAAATTGTCTTCCATACAGACCCTTAGCCGCGTAATAAATCAGTCAGGATACGAGATAAAAGAATTATTTTTTTCCGGCCTGGCCACAAGCAAGGCCGTATTCGATAAAGGCCTTAAAGAGGGATTAAATTTATTTTGCGACATAGGCAGCGATATAACAGAATTGCTCCTGTTCAGAGACGGGGTCCTCTCAGATATCGATATCCTGCCCATTGGCGGGAATGATTTGACTAAGCAGCTTTCGGAAGCCTTAAAGATACCTTTTGAGCTGGCGGAAGATATCAAAAGGTCTCACGGGATATTAGGAGACCCTGCGCAGATCGGCGAAGACAAGGAAATTTTGGTGAAAAAGAGCAATCTTTATAAACCGATAAAGCAGAGGCTGGTTTCGGAAATAATTACATCCAGCGCAAAATCGGTCTGCTCCCGGATAAAAGAGGCAGTAGAGAAAAAGGTGTCCAGTTATGAGGTAAGTAACTTCGTAATCGTAGGAAGGGCTATACTCCTTGAAGGTTTCATTGAGATGCTGGAGAATACTCTATCGGTTGCGGTAAAAGTGGGCCGCGTTAGTAATCCTGAAATACTTTCTTTGTTAAAAAAAGAAGGTTCGCTGCCGGGACAGCAGTATTTAACTTACCTGACTGCTTTAGGGATAATCTCTGAGGTGCTCGAAGAAAAACCGTTAGGAACCTTGTCTATCCATCAGCCTGCCAAAAACCTGATCCTCAAGGTTGTGAATAGATTTAAAGAGTTATATCAGGAATACTTTTAATGACGGCATAACCCTGCCTAAAATCCCTTGCATTTGGACCCTATTTATGATATTTTATGGACTTACCTGCCGACAATTATTAATCCTTTTAAACGACAACCAAAGATGGGCCTATTACATTTTACCGACAGCAGCTTTAAAAAGGAAGTCCTGGAGTCAGTTCTGCCGGTTCTGGTGGACTTCTGGGCGGCCTGGTGCGGCCCCTGCAAGATGATAACGCCTGTTATTGAAGAATTAGCCGGGGAGTACAAAGATAAAATAAAAATCGGCAAACTCGATGTGGATAGCAACCCGAAAACCGCGGCATACTACGGGATAATGTCTATACCCACCCTGGTATTATTTAAACATGGCAAGGTCTTAGGACAAGTCGCGGGCGTTTTAAACAAGGCCGAACTGAAGCGTAAGATTGAAGATAACCTTCGATGAAAAAGATATTCATTGCCGCCACCAAACAGAATGACGGCAAGACCACTATTTCTCTGGGCCTCATCTGTAATTTCCAGAACAAATTTAAGAAGGTGGGGTTCATAAAACCCATCGGTCAGCGCTACCTGGAAGAGGAGGGCCTAAAGATAGACGAAGATTCCCTGCTTATCGAGGAAGTCTGCGGCATAAAATGCGGACTCAAGGATATGAGCCCGATTGCAGTAGAAAAGGGTTTTACCGAAAAGTACATAGCCCGCCCGGACAGGCAATCGATTACCGGGCAGATTAAAGAATCGTTCCGCAGGGTTTCCAAAGGCAACGCCCTGGTTATCATTGAAGGCACGGGGCATGCAGGGGTGGGCTCTGTATTTGACCATTCCAATGCTACGGTGGCAAAACTGCTGGGTTCCAAGGTTATTATTATTTCTTCCGGAGGGATAGGTCGGCCCATAGACGAGATAGTATTAAATAAAGCGCTCTTTGAGAGGGAGGGCGTTAAGGTATTGGGCGTGATTATCAACAAGGTCCTGCCGGCTAAATTTGAGAAAATAAACAGCCTGGTCAGAAAAGGCCTACAGAGAAAAGGCATCAGCGTTCTGGGCGTCATCCCTTACAATCCCATGCTCTCCCGTCCGACCATCGAGCAGATTTTAGAAGAGACCGATTTTGAACTTTTATGCGGCAGGGATTATCTGGAGTGCTTTATATCGCAGGTCATCGTAGGGGCAATGGAGCCGCACGACGCTATAAAATATATAGTTAATGACAGCCTGATGATCACGCCCGGAGACAGGGAAGATATGATTATGACCGCACTCGGCTGTTTCAGGGAGGGCGACGAAAAAAAACTCAAGGTTTCCGGGATAGTCCTCTCCGGGGGCATTACGCCCGATGCGCCGATTATGAATTTGCTGAGCAAGGCGCAGGTACCGGTATTGTTATCAAAATCCGATACCTACTATGTGGCAACCACCGTACACGATTTGACCGTCAAGATCAGGTCCAGGGATACGGATAAGATTAATGCAGTCATAAAGTTAATTAAAGATAACGTAGATTTGGATAAGATATCGAAAGGGATCTGACATGGATACGATTACAAAAATCCGCCGGAAGGCCAGGGCAAGGCTCAAGACCATAGTGCTTCCTGAATACGATGATAAACGCGTAGCGGAGGCGAGCCGCATCATTGAAGAAGAGGGGATTGCCAGGGTGTTATTATTGAGCAGGGATAAAATCGACAATAAAGAGAGAGAAAGATATATCCAGGAATTTTACGAAATGCACAAGGCCAGGGGTTTAGATATCGGCACGGTAAAAGAATTGTTTGACGAGACGCTTTATTACGCAGCCATGATGACGCGGGAGGGCAAGGTGGACGGATTGGTCGCCGGGGCAAGCCACACCACTCCCGACGTGGCGAGGGCCTGCATCCGTTGCCTGGGAGTGGACGAACATATAACCATAGTCTCAAGTTGTTTTATCATGGAAGTGCCGGATTGCCCTTACGGCGAAGAGGGGACGTTTGTCTTTGCAGACTGCGGTATAATACCAGAGCCGAATTCGCGGCAGTTGGCCTGTATATCTTTGTCAGCCGCAGAATTGGCGAGCAAAGTTTTAGATTTTACGCCGCGCATTGCCATGCTCAGTTATTCTACAAAGGGCTCTGCTAAGACTAAATCCGCAGAAAAGATATCCGAAGCTCTGGTGTCGCTTAAAGAGATGGCGCCCGGGATCCTGGCAGACGGCGAACTGCAGGTGGATGCCGCTATTGTACCGGAAGTAGCGGAAATAAAATTTCCCGATAGCCCTTTAGGCGGCAAGGCAAATATTTTAATTTTCCCGGACCTGGAAGCAGGAAACATTGGCTATAAACTCGTGCAGCGCTTGGGCCGGGCCCGCGCAATAGGGCCGCTGCTTTTAGGCCTCAATAAGCCGGCCAGCGACCTCTCTCGCGGGTGTTCTGTCGAGGATATCGTAGATTGCGTTGCGGTAACTGCAATCAGGGCAGAGTGATTATGAAAATTCTGGTTATAAATAGCGGCAGTTCTTCCATAAAATACAAGCTTTTCCAGATGCCCGGGGAGCGCCTGCTCTCAAAGGGCGTGATTGAGCACATCGGCGAAGAAGGTTACAAAATTCACGACCATTATACGGGCTTAAAGATGCTCCTGGAAAAAGTCGATTCCGTCTTTTGCGTAGGGCATAGAGTGGTGCACGGTGCTGAGAAATTCCAGAAACCGGTTTTAATTGACAGCGAGGTGATTCGGGATATAAAGCAGTGCTGCAGTATTGCGCCTTTGCATAACCCGGCAAACCTGGCGGGGATCCTGGCCTGTAAAAAATTGTTACCTCACATAAAGCAGGTCGCCGTATTTGATACCGCCTTCCATCAGACACTGCCGGATTACGCCTACATCTACGGCCTTCCTTACGAATATTATAAAAAGTCCGGCATAAGAAAATACGGTTTTCACGGCACCAGCCACGAATATGTGGCAGGCGAGGCAGCCCGGCTTTTAAAAAAACCGTTGCGCAGCCTGAAAATAATTACCTGTCACCTGGGCAACGGATGCAGCATTACCGCGGTGGAGAGGGGGAAGTCTGTTGATACCAGCATGGGCTTTACGCCGTTAGAGGGGCTGATTATGGGGACGCGCTGCGGAGATATTGATCCCGCGCTGGTAACCTATATTATGCACACGAGGAGACTGGATGAGCGCGCAATAGAGGATATGCTGAATAAAGCAAGCGGCCTAAAAGGCATTTCCGGCATCAGTAATGATATGAGGTTATTGGAAACGAAAGCCGGTAAGGGAAACAGGCGCGCAAAATTAGCGATTGATATTTTTACCTACCGTATAAAAAAATATATCGGCGCCTATACCGCAGTCATGGGAGGTTGCGATGCCTTAGTCTTTACCGCCGGCATCGGAGAGCATCAGAAAAAGGTCAGGGAGAAAATCTGCAAAGGTCTATTTGCGCATTTAAAGAAAAGTCCCAGGATTTTAGTCATACCCACTAATGAAGAACTTATGATTGCCAGGCAGGTTTATAAAATAATAAGGGGAGATAAGCAATGTTAAGGACAGTCTTAAAATCAAAGATACACCGTGCGCGCGTTACAGAGGCAAACCTTTATTATGAAGGCAGTATTACCATCGATAGCAACCTTATGAAAGCCGCGGATATTATTGAAGGGGAAAAAGTAGAGGTTCTTAATCTCAATAACGGGCACCGCCTGGAAACATACGCCATCAAAGGCAAGGCCGCCAGCGGAGTAATCTGCCTTAACGGCCCGGCTGCACGCGGCGCCTGCGTGGGCGATGAGGTGGTTATCGTCTCTTACGTTATTGCTGACGATAAAGAGGCGCAGGCTATAAAAGCAAAGGTAATAAAAGTCAATGCCGGAAACCAAATTGAAGATTAGGCTGTTGGGTGACCCGGGCCTGAGGAAGGCGTCTAAGCCGGTAAGGCAGGTAACCGAAGGCCACCGCCAGGTATTAAGCCAGATGGCGGGATTAATGTATGAGAGCTCGGGCGTAGGCCTGGCTGCCTCCCAGGTAGGCATTTATGAATCTATGATTGTGACTGATACAGGTTCAGGCCTCTATAAACTGATAAACCCCAAAGTGGTAAAAAAAGAGGGCTCGCAGGTTACGGAAGAAGGGTGCCTGAGCGTGCCGGGCGTATGCATAAAAGTAAAACGCGCAAGAAAAGTTTTAGTAGAGGCCCAGGACGAAAACGGTAAACCCGTCTCTATAGAAGCCCGGGATTTACTCGCCTGTGTTTTCCAGCATGAGATAGACCACTTAAAAGGCAGGCTCATTGTCGATTACGCCTCTTTCTGGGAAAGATTAAAGATAAGCAGAAAATTAAAAGGATTATCCCGCAAAAGCGGGATCCCGCGAGAGGCGGGAAAGAGGGGCTCAAGAGATGAAAAACTGCCAGAATCAAAAGCAGAATCTTGCAAATTGCAACTGTAGTTACAATTCCTGTTCCCGCAAAGGGGTATGTTGCGAATGCATTGTTTACCATCGTAAAAATGGAGAGCTCCCCGCTTGTTTTTTCCTTCCTGAAACAGAAAAAACCTATGACCGCTCCATTGAGAACTTTATAAGGACTAAGAGATGAACCCCGTGCTTCCTAAAAATGACAGGCTCCCTTCATGGTTCAGGCAGGAGATCCCTGATGATAAGACCTTAAGTTTGAGGCATCTCTTTTCTGCCTCCGCCGTCAATACCGTCTGCCAGGAAGCAGGATGCCCTAATCTTGGCCGTTGTTTTAAAGAGGGAAAAGTTGCCTTTATGATTTTAGGTGGTAGTTGCACCAGAAACTGCCGGTTCTGCGGGGTGGATAAGACCGAGACAGATGTTTTAACTCTTAACAAGGATGAGCCAGAGAGGATTAGTCAAATAGTCAAACTATTAGGTCTGAAATATGCGGTAATAACTTCAGTTACCAGGGACGATCTTCCTGATGGCGGAGCAGGGCACTTTGCAAAATGCATCGCATTAATCCGCGCTCTAAATAGCGGCATAAAAGTAGAAGTATTGATACCGGATTTTCAGGGTAAGCTCGCCAGCCTTAAATGCGTATTGGATTCCGGCCCGCAGGTCCTGGCCCATAACATTGAGACCGTCAGCCGCCTGTATAAAGATTTAAGGCCGCAGGCGGATTATCGTCTTTCCCTGGGGATATTAGACAAAGCAAAAGAATTGCAGCCGTCTATTACTACTAAATCTTCAATAATGCTGGGGTTGGGCGAAACGGAGGTTGAGGTTACGAGCAGTATGGAAGATTTAAGAGAGAAGCGGTGCGATATTTTAACCTTGGGGCAGTACCTGGCTCCTTCGCCCAGCCATTATCCCGTCAGAGAATTTATTGATATCGGGCAGTTCCGGAAATACCGCGAGATAGGCATCGCGCTGGGTTTTAAAGCAGTGTTATCCGGCCCGCTGGTCCGCAGTTCATATAATGCAGAAGATATTTACCGGGAGCTCCTCTATGTATGATTTGATTATAATCGGGGGAGGGCCTGCGGGCCTGACCGCCGCACTTTATGCCGGCAGGTCTCGCCTGAAAACGCTGATGTTGGAAAAGATGGTCCTTGGCGGAAGGATATTGATGAGCGAGACTATCGAGAACTTTCCCGGTTTCCTGGGAGATATGTCTACGCAGGAGTTAATCAGGCGCATGGAGGTTCAGGTAAGGAACTTAGATATAAAAATTGAATCGGAAGAGGTATTGGAATTAGCCCCCGGACTAAAGTCAGTCAGGACTTCCCTGGGGACGCATTCCGCCTCCGCCGTAATTATCGCCAGCGGTGCGCGGCCGCGCAAACTAAATGTGCCGGGGGAGGAAAAATTAACCGGCAGGGGTGTTTCTTATTGCGCCACTTGCGACGGCCCGTTATATAAAGATAAAAATGTAGTGGTGGTAGGAGGAGGAAATGCAGTAGCAGAAGAGGCGCTTTACTTGGCACGTTTTGCAAAAAGCGTGAATATCGTGCATAGAAGGGATGACCTGCGTGCCTCGGCGATACTCCAGGAGAGGCTTAAAACAGATAAAAAGATAAATTTTCTCTTAAGCCGGGTGGTTACGGAAATACTCGGCTCAAACAGGGTTGAGTCCGTAAAGATAAAAGAAGCCGGCACTGCCGGAGAAAGCATCGTTGCCTGCGACGGCGTATTTATTTATATCGGTTATGAGCCGGAGACGGGTTTCGTGAAAAATAAATTGAAGCTTGACGAAGCAGGCTTTATAATTACAGGAGAAGATATGTCTGCTTCGGAAGAAGGCGTATTTGCCTGCGGGGATTGCCGTAAAAAAAGCCTATACCAGGTAGTTACCGCCTGTGCCGACGGAGCGGTGGCTGCGGATTCGGCATATAAATACATAGCCGGCAAAGGAAACCAAGGTGGATAAATTTCCCACGCACAATAAGAGATTAATAGACTGGGTGAAGAAAATGGTCCGCCTCTGCGAGCCGGATAATATAGTCTGGATAGACGGCTCACAGGCGCAGAGGCAGCTCCTGGAAAGGGAAGCCATCTCCGATAACGAGATTATGCGGCTGAATCAGGAGAAGTTGCCGGGTTGTTTCCTGCACCGCACTGCCATAGATGACGTTGCCCGCACAGAGCACCTTACTTTTATCTGCACAAAGAGAAAGCGCGACGCAGGTCCTACCAATAATTGGATGAGTCCTCTGACTGCGTATAAAAAAGCCAGGGAGATTTTTAAAGGGGCAATGGCCGGCAGGACTATGTACGTGGTTCCTTTTTCCATGGGCCCGGTGGGTTCATCGTTTAGCAAGATTGGAGTGGAATTAACGGATTCCCGTTATGTGGTTTTAAATATGCTCATTATGACCAGGGCAGGAGAAGCGGTCTTAAGGCAGTTAGAAAAGGAGGACAACTTTACCAGGTGTCTTCATTCCAAAGCGCAGCTGGATATAAATAAAAGACTGATATTGCATTTCCCAGAAGACAATACTATCTGGAGCGTTGGTTCCGGATACGGCGGGAACGTGCTTTTAGGCAAGAAATGCCTGTCTTTACGCATCGCCAGTTTTATCGCCAAAAAAGAGAAATGGTTTGCAGAGCATATGCTCATTATGGGGATAGAGGAACCCAACGGCCATATTGAGTATATTGCAGCAGCTTTTCCGAGCGCCTGCGGCAAGACAAACCTGGCCATGCTTGTCCCTCCGGAGGGCCTTAAAGTAAAAGGCTACCGCATCTGGACGGTGGGCGATGATATTGCCTGGATGCGCGTTGATTCCGACGGTTCTCTCTGGGCGATTAATCCGGAAACAGGGTTTTTTGGCGTTGCGCCCGGCACAAATTCCAAGAGCAATCCTAATATGATGGAGGCTATCAAGAAGAATACAATTTACACCAACGTCCTTTTAAAGACAGACGGCACGGTCTGGTGGGAAGGCGGGGATGGCGAGCAGCCTGGCGAAGGGATTGATTGGCAGGCACGTCCCTGGAAGCCCGGTATGACGGATAGTCGAGGTTCGCCTGTATTGGGGGCGCATCCGAACAGCCGTTTTACCGCCCCCATAGTGAATTGTCCCTCCGTGTCCTTTAGGCTGGAGCAGCATCACGGCGTACCTATATCCGCTATTGTTTTCGGCGGCCGCAGGGCGCATGTGGCGCCCCTGGTATACGAATCTTTCAGTTGGCAACACGGAGTGTTTGTAGGCGCTACCATGGCTTCCGAACGCACTGCGGCACAAGTCGGTGAATTAGGCGAGGTCAGGCGCGACCCCATGGCTATGCTGCCTTTCTGCGGATATACTATGGCTGATTATTTCAGGCATTGGTTAGAGATGGGCAGGAGGATGGCAAAGCCGCCCAAGATTTTTCATGTCAACTGGTTCAGGACCGACGAGAAGGGTAAATTTTTATGGCCAGGTTTCGGAGAAAATCTCAGGGTGTTGGAATGGATACTGGACCGCTGTAATAATAAAGTGGGAGCAGCCGCTGCTCCCATCGGCTATGTCCCCAGTGCATCTGATATAGATATGACCGGATTAAAATTATCCGAAGGCGCTTTAGAAAAACTTCTTGCTGTCAGCAAGAAAGATTGGCTGGAGGAATTAAAAGGCGTAAAGAAATTTTTCAGGCAATTCAAGAGGGATCTACCTTTAGAATTGTGGCAGGAATACGAAGACCTCTCTAGCCGTTTAAAGTCGCATGAATGAAGAAGTCTTATTGACGACTGATTTTAAAGATTTAAAACTTTACAAGCGCGGAAAAGTAAGGGATGTTTACGATTTAGGCGATAAACTCCTGATTATTTCCACCGACAGGATTTCCTGCTTTGATGTGGTTTTAAGCTGCGGCATACCCTGCAAGGGGGAGGTCTTGACCGGCCTCTCCTGTTTCTGGTTTGAATTAATCCGTAATATCGTCCCCACGCATTTTATCACCTCCGATATAACCAAGTTTCCGCAAGGATTAAAAAAATACAGCAAAGGACTCTCCGGCCGTTCGATGCTGGTCCTGAAAACAGACCCTTTTGCCGTAGAGTGCGTGGTAAGGGGCTATCTTTCCGGCTCGGGATGGAAGGAGTATAAAGAAAAGCAATCCGTCTGCGGCATAAGATTACCTCCGGGGCTCGTAGAATCGGATAGGCTGCCGGAAATCATATTCACGCCTTCAACCAAGGCGGACACGGGCCACGACCAGAATATCAGCCAGGGGTATGTAGAAAAGCTGATTGGCAGCGAAACCGCGGATAAATTAAAAAAGCTCAGCATCGCCATTTATAAGAAAGCAAGTGAATATGCGCTTGCCTGCGGGATAATTATCGCGGATACCAAGTTTGAATTCGGCCTCTACAATAATGAAGTTATCTTAATTGATGAAGTGCTTACTCCGGATTCGTCGCGTTTCTGGCCTAAAGACCAATATGCGCCGGGAAGATCTCAGGCCAGTTTCGATAAACAGTTTGTCAGGGATTACCTCGAGACCCTAAACTGGAATAAAACTCTCCCTTCTCCCAAACTCCCCCGGGAAATTATTGAGAAGACAACCCAGAAATATCTGGAGGCATACAAGAGGTTAACCGTAGCAGAGCTTAAAGAATAAATGGGAATCCTTAAAAAGATAATATCCCTCTTCTTAAGAATCAGTATAAGCGTTATCTTGATAATTCTTTTGTTTAAATTTAATAAAATAGATTTACATATTCTGTTCGGCAATATTAAAAGCGCAGACAAGCGCCTTTTGTTGTTAGCATTTTCCATTTCCTTCTTTAGCTATGTACTTTGCCTTTACCGTTGGCAGATGCTGCTTAAGGCAGCCAACATTCAACTACCCTTAAAGAGAGTAATCGTATCTTTTTGCGGGGGGATATTTTTTAGTTTGTTCCTTCCTTCAACTATCGGCGGCGACCTTACCCGCAGCGTAGACTTGGGCGTCCATACCAAAAGGCCCAGAGAGGTCATAGCGACAGTGCTCTTGGACAGGCTCAGCGGTTATATCGGTTTAGTAATCGTGGCTTCGCTTTCTTTATTTCTTGGCTGGGGGTTGGTAAAGAATGACAGTAAAGTCTTAATTTCAGTGGGCATTATAACTGCCCTGTTAGTTGTTATCTTGGCAGTGTTATTTAATAATTTTTTATTTTCCAAAGTAAATAAAATTCTAGATTCGCCTAAAGCAGGCAGGGTGAGGGAGTCAATAAAAAATTTGCATGAAGAAATGCATATTTTTAGACATAATAAAAAGGTGATGCTAAACAATATTTTTTTGTCCTTGCTTGTCCAAGCTCTCGGACCGATAACTTTTTATATTACATCTTTATCTTTAGGCATGCATAAAGAAATAATCTATTTCTTTATATTCTTACC
>Ga0315294_10000071_pt1 | contig 97836 bp, 78 predicted proteins | sample YL17G13_40_MG_FD_203626 | JGI IMG/M metagenome (GOLD analysis project Ga0315294, IMG submission 203626) | Sediment microbial communities from Yellowstone Lake, YNP, Wyoming, USA - YL17G13_40 | ecosystem: Environmental > Aquatic > Freshwater > Lake > Sediment | place: USA: Wyoming | collected... | reverse complement strand
GTAATAGGAAGGTCTGAATCTACCTGCACAGTAATATCAGCAATTTGATAATATCTCCTGTGATTTCTCTTCCAGTCATCTTTAAATTTCTTATTCTCCTGGGCCACCTTGCATAAATATTCTACCTTGGCGCTGAACCTGCGGTGTTCCAAATAGCCATAAACCGGGCAAAAGCGGCAATGCTGGCGCAACTGGCAGGAGCCGCAGTTTTGTAAATATTCCTCGCTAAACTTCACCTTATTTGCCAAAGAAGGGATAAATCTTTCCCAGCAGTCCTGAAAACTTCTTTTTCTTAAGTCATAGCGAAACCCGGGGTCTTTGATAAAACAGCAAAAGGCCGCCTGGCCATAAGGGTCAATATGAAACTCACGCCTATTGGCGATACAGGAAGCAAAAAAACAGTCATTGCGAACTGATTTTGTATAACAATTCCCTGTTCCTGTATTCACTTGCTCTTCATAAGACAAATCCGGCTTATCAAGCTCCACTACCTCTTTTGGGGGAAGCCTTTGCTGTAGTATTTCTTTATTTATCTCCGGATCGCCGCAGGCTGAAAGATATAGCCAGGCAGCGCCAATTCTATAATGCTTACTTAGGGATTCGGCTAGCTTAAGCATATCCTGAAACTGGTGGTAATTATCCTTCATCGGAATAAGCTGGACCGTAAAACCGGCTCCGACCTCTTTTAAATAATTAAAACCGGCCATAGTGGCATCAAATGAACCGGGATTACGGGTGATATGGTCATGCACATCTGCGGTTGCTCCGTAAAGGACAACCATTTTCACCCCTTTTCTTTTCATCAGATGTGCAATCTTGGGCGTAATCAGGGCGCCGTTAGTATTCAGGGAATAAGAAAAGGAGTGGATAGTAATATAATCAAATATCTCGGCAAAATCAGGCCTTAACATCGGCTCGCCTCCGGAGATAGACCATTTGCGGCAGCCCATTTTCCGTGCCTCACCGACTATTTTTCTAATTTCTGCGAAAGTAAGTTCTGCTTTCTTTTGGGGAGAATCGGCGGGAATCCTCAACCAGCAGTGCCGGCAATTATTATTGCAGCGGTAGGTAAGGTCAAGGCTGCCTTCTAAAGGAAGGCGTGGTAAATTGTTTATTTTTAATTCTTTCAGATACTCTTGTGCCATATTTATAATTAAGAGAGGCTTTACCTAGCCCTTATACTACGCAGGCAGGAATCCCTGCCCTTGACATCTTTGGCCAAGAACCAAAAATCAAGGAACCAAGGGCTAACAGAATAGGTGATTACGACAGGGTATAGGAGTCGCATAGGGCGCACTCGGGGGGAGCCGTATTGATCATTTTGATGCAGTGCTTGCTAAAGAAACCTTGAGGTCCGCTGCCGAAGTTCGCCGCGTTCTTGCAGACCATCATCAACCCCTCCTCAGATTTTCCCCTGACTAATACAATCAGTTTCGGCTTGCCCCATTTTGGTTTTTTCTTATCTTTCCGCATAGCTTATGCCTCCTTTGTCAGGCTTATCCCTTGAGCTCTAATCTTCCTTTCTGAAAACACGAATCATCCTGAGTTTATATTACACCCGGATAAAACAAAATCAAGGGAATTTTTTTATTTCCTCTTGCGGCCTCTGCTTTTTGCCAAAACTAAAAATGGCCTTTAAAAGGTATTTTTATCTATAAAGCACTGGGACGCATGGACTCGAACCATGATAACAAGATCCAGAATCTTGTGTCCTACCATTAGACGACATCCCAAAAATTTGCGAGATGATCTGAATTCCTGCCGGTTAGACGACAGGGCAAAGAATTGTATTAAGAGTATATCTTGACAAAAAAGCAAAATCAAGAAATTTATTAAAGAGAAGGCGGTAAAGCGGATAGCCGAGCCTATTCTATGCCTAGCTCTTGGGCAATTTTTAGCATTCGATTTAATAAAATTTCTGCCTGCCGCTCATCCCCTTCCATGAGCACCCTCCAGGCATCTTCTGCGATATCTAACATTTTTATAGTTAACAAACGGCATCTATCAGAACCTGCGGGAAGCGTTAATATTGTCAATTGTTGCCTATAATTCTTTATAAGTGCTAGCATTTTAGAACTTATGACTTCCATCTCCTTGATATTTCTTCTGGTTCCAAAGAGAGTCTTCCTGGAAGCCAGGCTAAACAAAGCCTTATTCTCATTATGCTTAGCTAGAAAATCCTTAATAATGGGGGTTATTTTATCGAATTCATCTGTTACCTGCTGGAATTCTTCATAAGGCGGCGCATTTTCAATTTTTTGACATACCGAATCACCCACCCCATATTCTCTCTCGCTATTTTGAAATTTTATGGTAACTCTATCAGGGGAAACTTTTATAATCGTGCCTGCCGATAGAGAATCACCGGGAGAATATAAATTACCGCCTATCATTACTACGGCTTTATCCTGGGAATAAAAGATACCCTCGACATTGCACTTTTTATCGGATTGAGCGCCCGCAAATTTATAATTTATCCTGGTGTTTTCTTTTATCGCTGCCTTAGGATAAACTGGCAAAAAGCCAATAATAAAAAATGGCGCTATCAGCTTTTTAAATAAGGGCCCTGCCCTTAAGCTTTTTTCCCTTAGAGATAGCCTAAAATGAACGCGCATGGCTTATGTTTTATTTTCTACTTCCCGGACGGGCTCCGTATGCTGGCCTAAGATACCTAAAACCAAATTTATTTTCTTAAACGAGGCTATACCGACTATCATTGATAACGCTGTATAAAAACCAAACAAAATGTAAACCCAGAAAAAAACATTAACAAAAAGTTTTTCTGAATGCAAAATCCAAAGTTTCCCGTATGCAATATTTTTTACAGTTATAAAAATAAGCGCCGGAATAAGGCATAATACGCTGGTTAAAAAAAGCGCCTTGCCTTTCTTGTGGTTTACCTGCCCGCTAAAAATAAAGGCAACGAAAGAAGAGAGTAGATAAAGCAGAAGTATGACGAAGTAAAAATGGTCTGTAAGGGCTACCCTAGACTCATTCTCAAATTTTATACCCTCATAATACAGAAGATAGGCCGCCACTCTCCAGGAGGAATCAAGCGAACAGAAAAAAGCCGCTATACTCACCACCCTTAAAGGGAAAGAAGGGCTTGCGAATCTGCAGATATAATTTGTAATTAGTTTTTTGTCTTCATCTAAAACTTCTGCAAACCTGCAACCGACCCGCAAGCCGGCTGGAATGCTGCTTCGGCTTTTTACCTCCAGCTTAATTTTTATTACCTTGGAGAACCGTGTTAATCTAAAATCCAGGTCAAAAAGATCTGGGACCTCTTCTGATTTCTCCAGATAAAAGGAAAGGCCTGTGGTACTTAATTCGTCTATATAAACCTCCTTATTGGGTTTGCCTGTAAGGATAATCCTCGCCGGCAATTTTACGGGGATACGCAAGAACACCCTCTTTGTTTTACCCCCACCCTCTTTATCGGACAATGGCGCAGGCATAGTTAAATTAGGTTCCGTAAATAATGTAAAAGTTTATCTCTTTCAATCTCTACATACTCATTATCTTTAAAAATGAATATCTCTTTATTCAGCGTCTCCCCCACAACCACTCCACCCTTATCATCCCATATCCAACCACGCACTATATCTCCATTATTAAGATAGAGGGTGTCTTGGTTTAATAAACGCAGGGGTCCGGAGTTTAGCCTAAAATAAAAATACGCCCCTATTAAAAATATTCCCGCGATAACACAAAAGAGGATTCTTTTCATAAATAAGGCATCCCTTGTATTATTTTACCAGAGATTTTTTCTTACCCAGCGATCCATAGCTTGTATCAAATTGCAGGCATTGTATGGTGCTTAACGCTTCCTTTCCGCCCATTTCATCAATCTCTCTTTTGTACGCTCTTTGCCTAAAAAATATATCACCTCAAATAGGCCGGGGCCGATGGTCTTACCTGTAAGGGCTACCCTGATGGGATGGATCAGGGTTTTTGCCTCGATATTCAGTTCCTTAACCAGGCCCCTGAAACTCGCCTCGATAGTGACGATATCAAATTTATCCAGCGCCTCCAGCCTTTCTACAAAAAGCCCGAATTCTTTAGATAAGTCCTGCGTTAAGAATTCCTTTTCTGCCTCCGGCTCGATTCTGGCCTCTTCGAGGAAGAAGAAATCCGCCCAATCAACAAAATCATTGAGCGTGGTCAGGCGCGCCTGGAATAATCTTATTAAAGAAACGACGTAATTTCTATCTAATTTATCCTCCCGGATATATTTTTTTTCTTTGAGTAGAGGGATTATTTCATCCGTTAATTTTTCCGGGTCTGCCTGTTTGAGATACCGGTTGTTCATCCAGCCTAGTTTCTTTAAGTCAAAAGCGGCAGCGGTCTTGTTCACGTCTTTTATATCAAATAATTTTATGGCTCCCTTTATATCGATTACTTCGCGGTTCTCTCCGGGAGACCAGCTTAAAAGCAAGAGATAATTCACCAGGGCCGGCGCCAGGTAGCCCATCTTGCGGTAATCGGAAATTGCGGTGGCGCCGGTTCTTTTAGATAACCTGCCTCCCTCTGCCCCCAATATCAGGGGCAGGTGCGCAAACTGCGGCAGAGGAAAGCCCAACGCCTGGTAAAGAAGGACTTGCTTGGGGGTATTGGAAATATGGTCGTCCCCCCTTATGACATGGGTAATCTTTGTCTCGGCATCATCCACCACGCAGGCAAAGTTATAGGTGGGAGTTCCGTCGGACTTTATGAGGACCTGGTCTTTGATGGTCCCGGTATCGAATCCTATATCCCCCCGGATTAAATCCTTTATTTTTATGTTCTGGGGCGTAACTTTAAAGATTATCGCTTCAGCCTTATCAACTGACTTTTCTGTATAGGCCTTTCCTTCCTTCAGTAATTTATCCGCGTATCCCTTATAAATACCTGACCTCTGGCTCTGGTAATAAACCTCATCCCAGGAAAACCCCAGCCACGCCAGGCTATCTAATATCTCGTCCACGTATTCCTGTTTTGAGCGCAGTTTATCCGTATCTTCTATTCTTAAAATAAATTTGCCTTCTTTTGCCCGGGCATAAAGCCAGTTAAACAAGGCGGTGCGCGCACCGCCGATATGCAGATTTCCCGTCGGAGATGGCGCGAAACGAACCCTGATCATTTTAAAGCCGCTCCTTTTTCCAGCGCCTTCTTATTAATCTCAATAAGGTCTTTTTTATCGGAAGGGGCGAAGTCCGCAATAACGCTAAAGACTGTTTTCAAATTTACTAACTTTTTCTTGGCGATAAGGCAGCCTAATGCCAGCATATTAGCCACTTTTATATTGCCCAGCTCTACTGCCGTATCGGTAAAGGGGTGCCTTAGCGTATGCGCATTGCGTCTTATATCCTTTTTGGCTAAAGAGCTATTCAGGATTAAGAGGCCTTTATTCTTTACCCTATCCTGAAATTTTTCTAGCGACGGAGAGTTCATGATGATTAAGGTATCTGCTTGGCCGACATAAGGAGAACCTATTTCTCTATCGGATATCACTACCATACAATGCGCCGTGCCGCCGCGTACCTCCGCTCCGTAAGAAGGCAGCCAGGTAACATGCTTATCCTCCCTCATTGCCGCCTCTGCCAAAATTTTACCTAAAAGCATTATCCCCTGGCCGCCTGAACCCGCGATGATAATGCGCTCCGTCATTTAATCCTTCCTAAAGGGAATTCTTTAACCATCTCTTCTTTTATCCAGTCCAACGCCTCCCTGGGAGGCATATCCCAGTAGGTTGGACAGGGTGATAAAACCTCGACTAAAGAAAACCCTATGCCGTCTATCTGGTTCTTAAATGCCTGTTTTATCGCCTTCTTCGTCTTTAAAACCTCCTGAGGCGAATACAAGGAAGTCCTTTCCACATATTTTACGCCGGATAACAAGGCCAGCATCTCTGAAATCTTTAAAGGCCACCCATGCAACCGGGATTCTCTGCCTTTGGGGGTGGTGGCAGTCTTCTGGCCCAACAATGTCGTGGGCGCCATCTGGCCGCCGGTCATGCCGTAAACCGCGTTATTCATAAAAACCACAGTCAGGTTTTCTCCGCGATTAGCCGCATGCAGCGTTTCGTTAGTGCCGATGGCAGCTAAATCTCCGTCGCCCTGGTAGGTAAAAACTATGTTTTCCGGCCTCACTCTTTTTATGGCAGTGGCCACAGCCAAAGTCCGGCCATGCGCTGCCTCTGAACAGTCAAAGTCCCAGTAATCATAGGCAATCACTGCACAGCCAACCGGGGCAACAGCGATGACCTTTTCCCTTACCTTGAGTTCATCCACCACCTCGGCAATAAGCCTGTGCGCGATACCGTGGCCGCAGCCGGGGCAGTAATGCGTGGCTATATTACGTAAGGATTTAGGACGACCGAATATCTTTTTCATCATTCGTTTATTGAGTCACTTGAGTTTGTAATAAACTTTTTATAATCTCTTCTTCAGCGGGTATCCCGCCACCTGCCCTGCCTAAGAAATCCACAGGCAATTTACCGCAAACCGCCAACTTAACGTCTTCCAGCATCTGGCCATATGACATCTCCACCGCTAAGATAGTTAATCTCTTATTGCTTATCGCTAACCGCTGAAATATCTTATCTGGGAAAGGCCAGAGTGTTATCGGGCGGATAAGCCCGACCTTTTTGCCTCTTTCTCTTAATTTATGCATCGCGCTCCTGGCAATGCGCGCCATCGTACCGTAAGCCACTAAAACAACTTTTGCATCATCCAAAAACATCTCTTCCCAGCGTTGTTCTTTTTGTTGTATGAGTTTATACTTCTTTTGTAAAGCCAGGTTAAGTCTTTCCAGATCGCCTTCCCGCATAAAAAATGATTTTACAATATTGGGTTTCCTGCCGCGGCAGCCTGTCAGCGCCCAGGGCTTTTTTCCGGTGACGTGCCTGCCTGCCAGCGAGGCAGGCCTGCCTACCGGATAGGCAAGGTGGCGTGGCGACGTGGCGGCCCGCAAGGGCTCCATCATCTGGCCCAGCATCCCGTCTGTCAATATAATCGCAGGGATGCGGTACCGGTCTGCCAGATCAAAGGCAAGCTGCATAATATCATAGGCCTCCTGAACCGATGCCGGCGCCAGGACCAGAGAATGATAGTCGCCGTGCCCTCCGGAGCGCGTGGCCTGAAAATAGTCTGATTGCGCAGGCCAGATATTACCTAAGCCGGGCCCTCCGCGCATGACATTTACAATGACAGCAGGCAATTCTGCTCCGGCTATATAAGAAATGCCTTCTTGTTTAAGGCTTATGCCCGGGCTTGAGGAAGAGGTCATCGCCCTCGCACCAGCTGCTGCTGCGCCAAAGACCATGTTTATGGCAGCTAATTCCGCCTCTGCCTGAATAAATATGCCGCCGGCTTGTGGCAAGTGCCTTGCCATATAACCGATTAATTCATTCTGGGGCGTAATGGGATAACCGGCATAAAAACAACAGCCTGCCTGTATGGCTCCTGCGGCAATTGCCTCGTTACCCGTCATTAATACTTTTTTAGACATCTGGGTTCTAGGTTTACCTAACACCTATTATTTATATACTTCAATACAGCAATCCGGGCAGATAATTGCGCACATAGCGCAACCTAAACATTCCAAGTCCTGTTTTCCCCCGCCTTTGGGGGAAGATCCCCTGCCAAAGGCGGGGGAAAATTCCACGCTAGTTACTCCGCGCTTGTTTAACTGTTTACTTTTTTTAATTAATCCCTTGGGGCAGAAACTAATGCAGAGAAGGCACCCCTTGCACCTATCTTTATCAATGGTTATCTTAGCCATTACTCTTCACCGCTTCCATAATCTTACCACAAATCCCCTCTGCGCTTAAGCCGTATTTATCCAATAATAATTCTCTCTTGCCATGAGGGACGAATTCGCAAGGTAAACCGATTCTGGTAACCGCAGCGGATATCGCTTCGCTTACTGCGCTGCCAAAGCCACCGTCTATAATGCCCTCTTCCGCCGTAAAAATGAATTTTGTCCTGGAGGCAATTGCTTTAAATAAATCCTCATCCAGCGGCTTGACAAAACGCGCATTAATCAAGGTGCCTGATAAACCTTTCTTTTGCAATAATTCCATTGCTCCCAGCGCAGGCACAACCATGCTGCCTAAGGCAATGACGGCAAAATCTTTTCCTTCTTTTAATACTTCTGCCTTACCTATTTCAAGCTTAGAAACAGATAGAGCTCCGCAAGGGGAGCAGGCCCTGGGATACCTGATTGCTGCCGGCATATCTAAGCCTATAGCAAATTCCAGCATATTTTCCAGCTCCTCCCCGTCTTTCGGAGCCATGAGCACTAAATTCGGGATACTGCGGAGAAAGGCGATGTCAAAAAGGCCCTGGTGCGTTACACCGTCCTCTCCCACTATACCCGCACGGTCAATGGCAAGAACCACCCCCAGATTCTGAAGGGCTACGTCTTCAATGAGCTGGTCATAGGCCCGTTGTAAAAACGTAGAGTAGACAGCAACTACCGGCTTGAGCCCGGCCCTGGCTAAACCAGCTGCAAAACAAACTGCGTGCCCCTCAGCAATACCCACATCATAGAATCTCTCCGGATATAAATCACGGAACTTATCCAGGCCCGTCCCTTCCGGCATGGCAGCGGTTATAGCTGTAATCTTACTATTATTTTTTGCTAAACTCGCTAACTTCTCGCTAAAAACTTCTGTATAGGTCTTTACTCCGGGTTTAAGACAAGCCAGGGGTTCTCCGTTTTCAACTGTAAAGGGCCCTATGCCGTGGAATTTTATCGGCGCGCTCTCAGCGGGAGTATAGCCCTTGCCCTTCTTTGTAATCACATGGAGCAGCCTGGGGCCTCTGATATTCAAGATATTCTTTAATGCGGGCAGCAGGAGATTTAAATTATGCCCGTCAAGCGGGCCAAAATAACGAAACCCAAGCTCTTCAAAAAATATGCCTGGGATAAATAACCCCTTTAGCCCCTCTTCAAATTTACTGGCAAGCTTAACAAGACGGCCGCCTCTGGGCATGCGCGATTTTACAAATCCCTCCAAGGAGTCTCTGAAGCGGTTGTATATAGGTAAAGATATAATTTTGTTCAGATAGGTACTTAAGGCGCCTACGTTGGGAGCAATGCTTAATTCATTGGTATTTAAAATAACCAGTATATCTTTTTTGAGGTGCCCGGTATTATTCAGGCCTTCAAAACACAAGCCCCCGCTTAAAGAGCCGTCCCCGATTACAGCTACCACTTTGAAACGCTGTTCCTCGGGAAGGTAATCTCTTGCGCAGGCAAGGCCCAAGGCTAAGGAGACCGCATTTGAACTGTGCCCTGTAGTAAAGGTATCGTATACCGACTCGTCCTTGGAAGGAAAGCCGCTTATACCGCCATACTGCCGAAGGGTGCTAAAATCCTTGTTCCTGCCGGTTAAGAGCTTATGCGCGTAGGCCTGGTGCCCTACATCCCAGATAATCTTATCCTGAGGAGTATTCAGGGAGTAATGCAGCGCGATAGCCAGCTCCACTGCGCCAAGACTGGAAGCAAGGTGCCCGCCGCAAGAAGAAACCGCATTTATCATTCTCTCTCTTAATTCCGAAGCAAGCTCCGGCAACTGCTCAAGGCTTAATCTTTTTAAATCCTGCGGTGAATTTATTTTTTCCAGCAGCATTATTCTCCCGCCTTGGTTTCATCCAGGGGCTTCAATTCGAACTCGCCCTTTTTATTCTTTACCAGGAGATCTATTTTTTTCTTGGCATTCTCCAGCCTCTGGGTACAAATACGGGAGAGTTCAACCCCCTCCTGGTATTTCTTTAGTGCCTCATCCAGAGAGAGGTCCCCGTTTTCTAAATCCTCAACTATCTTCTCCAGTTTCTTCAGCGCCTCCTCAAATTTTATCTCTGCCATTTCTTTAGACCTCCTCTGTAAGATAGAGCTCTCGTCGACCGGTTTAGGTAACCTTACTTAAAATCTCTCCTTTGTGTAATTTAGTCTTAAGCGTATCCCCTGCCTTGATAAGCCCTGCGTCTTTAATAATTGCGCCTTCGGGCATTTTAAAGGTAATACTATAGCCGCGGCCCAGGATATTCAAAGGGCTAAGGCTAAAGAGTTGTGCGGCAATGCCGCTAAATTCTGCCTGTTTTAATTTAAGAAAGTGCTCCAGGCGTATACGGGCCTGCTGGGCTTTATCCGCTATTTCTTTCTTATGCCGCTGGATCAGGGCCTCGGGATTCAACAGGGCTAATTTCTTCCCGGCACTGTCAAATTTCCCTGCGTTTAATTTTACGGCGTTTTCCATGCTTAATTTTAAGCGGCGGGCTAAATCATCTATTGACTCCTGGAAGCTTAAAGAGATCTCTAAAAAAGACCTCGCCAGCGCTCCTGATAAATCCGCTGTTTTTTCTCTTAAGTCCTCTTTCTCGGGGATTACTAATTCTGCGGCAACAGAAGGGGTGGCTGCGCGCAGGTCAGCTACCAAATCCGCAATAGTCCAGTCCCGCTCGTGTCCCACTGCTGAAATAACCGGTATCTTAGAATTATAAATTGCCCGGGCAACTACCTCTTCATTAAATGCCCAGAGGTCCTCGATGCTGCCTCCGCCGCGTGCGACAATCATCACGTCGACACGCTGGCCGGAAGGCAGGCCCTCATTAAATATATTCAAATTTTTTATGGCCCGGGCGATTTCTTCCTTTGCGCCTTCGCCCTGCACCTGTGCGGGATGGATAATTATATTTACATCGTTAAAACGCCTGTCTAATACCTTTAAGATATCCCTTATAGCTGCGCCTGATAAAGAAGTGACTACGCCGATTCTTGAGGGTAAATATGGCATGGGCCTTTTATGTTTCGGAGAGAACAACCCCTCTTTCTCCAGTTTCTGTTTCAACTGCTCGAAGGCTAATTGCAAGCTGCCTAGGCCCTTGGGTTCTATCTGTTGTACATATAACTGGTGTTCTCCCCTCTTTTCATAAATACTGACGTAGCCGCAACAGATAACTTTTATTCCGTCCTTAAGTTCAAACTTTAAGGCATCTGAATTAGAGGCAAATATCACGCACTTAAGCATGCTTGAGTCATCCTTTAAGTTAAAGAAGGTTGTGCCCGTAGGAATCCTGCTTACCCCCGATACCTCTCCCTCCACCCAGATATCATTAAAATTATTTTCCAGGACCGATTTTATACGCTGGCAGATCTGGGAAACGCTATAGATGCGCCTGGATTTGGCTGAGTCCTCCGGCGGAGTGAACAGGTCGTCCGGTTGTCTGGTATTTTTACGCATTCTCTCTTACTCTTTGGGCTTAGTATTGCCTGTATAAAAATCAGCCTGCCCTGGCGCAGCTATTGTTTCTGCCGGTTTCTCCCCGCCTTCCTGCTTGGCGGGCGCTGCCTGAGCGGCTGCCTCTGGAGGCAAAACCTTTGCCGGTTCTTTGGGCCTCTTCTTTAAGATAACCAAATTTACTGAATAGGGGTTTAAATTCAAGGTCTCCTGATAGAGGTCTTGGCCGTTCACCTCTTTTTCTTCCAGAGGAACAAAATCACAGTTTGCGCTACAGGATGAATCAACGGCATAACGTTGATATAAATAATTTTCTTTCAGGTTCTTAATGCTGAATTTCAGCTTGCGCGCGTTCGACTCGAACTCCCTGGCTAAATCGTTTAATTCCTGGGTTTTCTTTAAGATGGCTTTGACTTTTTTATTCTCGCGCAGCTTAGAGATATCCAGCTGTCTTAACATAATCTTTGCCAATTTATCGGATTTAATAATACTTAGCAGCGCCTTCCTTTCCGAGCTATTTAAATTCGAAATATTTCTGGAGAGGTAATCCGTGACTATTTCCGGGTCAATGTAATTATAGATAAGCACGGCAATGTAATCCTGCGCCTTCGTAGCGATTACGCCTACAAACTCATCATCTAATTTCACCATAAACATCTCGGGGCCCAGATTAGTCAACATCCTAAAAACATTGTATATGGCCTTGGGGCCGCCTTTATATTCGGAAGACTGCGGGTCGAAAGAGAAGATGCCCACATTTCTGACGACACCCTCTTTGTTGTCCTGGAAATCCTCCAGGCAGAAGTAGAACTGGTAGTCAAGGCCTGCCTCATACATATTTTTTATACGGCTGGGTATGTAGCTGGCGGAGACGGAAGACTTTTCTTGCCGTTCCGCTGACACATTGAGATTCCTGTCATAATTCCATTCATCTACAATCAGCATGGTATTCCGGTCAGAACGGAAATAGGTCAGCCAGTCCCGTATAAGATTAACAGCGGTTTTATTATAAATGGTACTCTCTCTTTCTGCAACAGGGCTGGTTGAATATCCGTGCCAGGTAATAAAATCTAAAGGCAGTTTATAACGATAACAGAATTTAATGAGTTCATAGATAAGGCTTTCTTCCGGGGTGAGGATGGTATTGCCGCTTAAGCTCTGAAACCACCAGCTTACGCCGGGTGCGCCTAAGGGGATATGCCTTTTTGTTTCCGCCTCCAGCTCTTTTATGGCTGTTGCAACCGTACGATATAAATTGAGGTATTCCTGCTGCCCGCCTAAAAAGAAGCTATCCAAATCAGGCGCACTCCAGACCTCATACCAGATATTATATTTTTTATTACAGCTCAAATCGCGGATCGTGCTCTTGACTAATTCCTTAAACGCCTTTAAATCCCAGGGCGGGCTTCTTTTATCCAAGACCTTGCCTAGGCCAGCAGGCGTACCGAATATATCCAAGATAACTATGCCGCCCGCATCGTTTATATTCTTAATGATGGTATCGTAATTGCCCAGCAATTTATTCTGCGCATCCCTATCCTTAGAAATCTGGCCTATATCCCAGAGGCTGTACTGTATACGGTACAGTCCGCCGAACCCGATATCCCTCTGCCAGATATCCAGGACCTCCTTCGCTGCTATCTGTTGCGGCCAGGCAGCATCGCGATTAAAACCGCGTCCGCTTAAATCGATATTGGGTTTGAAGATTTTCGGCAGGGGGATTGTGTTGGTTGTAACATCCAGCGTTAATTCCAGTTCGCTGTCTTGCTGTGCATAGGCGCTAGAGGCAATTACAAGCAGTGTTATGGCCAGGCACCGGATCCCAAGCGAACCGCTTCTGCGGGACATAGAGATGGGAAATCTAACCATTGAGTTTTTTCTGTATCCTTGCGATTGACTTTGCCTTTCCCGTCTTCTCATCTATACCTAAGACCACGCCTTGCAGCTGTATATTTTCACTCGCTACCTCGAACCTGGTAGGCAGGGCCGTAATAAACCTTTCTAACACGTCCTCTATTCTTCTACCGATAACAGAATCGCACGGACCAGCCATGCCCACATCTGTAATATAGGCTGTGCCCTGCGGCAAGATTCTTTCATCCGCAGTCTGTATATGCGTATGCGTACCGACGACCGCGGAAACCTTTCCATCCAGATACCAACCCAGGGCGACCTTTTCTGAGGTCGCCTCAGCGTGAATATCCACAATGATTATCTTTGTCTCTTTGGATAAGGTTTCCTGCGCTGCCAAGGTCGTCTTAAAAGGGCACTCCAGGGGCTCCATAAAAACCCTGCCGTTAACATTGGCTACTCCTACTTTTAAACCGCCTTTTGTCTTAAATACGCCAGAGCCGCATCCAGGCGCACTGCCGGGAAAATTTAAAGGCCTTAAGATCCTGCCTTCTTGATTGATGAACTCGAAAATCTCCCTCTTCTTCCAGATATGGTCTCCGGAGGTAAGCACATCAACCCCTGAGGCGAATAATTCCTGGGCAACCTTAGCGGTAATACCGGAGCCGCCCGCTGCGTTTTCCGCATTGGCAATTACAAAATCCAGTTTATATTCTTTTTTTAATTCCGGCAGGAGTTTTTCTATTGCCTCCCTGCCGGGACTACCTACTATATCGCCGATAAATAGTATATTCATGGTGTTAGGTGTTAGGTGCTAGGTTTTAGGTCTCGATTTAATCTAACACCTAGAACCTATAACCTAGAACCTACCTCCTATTTTGCATATTCAATGGCCCTGGTCTCCCGAATCACCGTTACCTTAATCTGGCCGGGATACTCCATGCCCTCTTCTATTTTTTTACGAATATCGCGCGCAAGATTTATGGCATCGCTATCCGAGATTTTTTCTGGCTGCACAATTACGCGTATCTCGCGACCGGCCTGTATGGCAAAAGATTTTTCCACGCCCTTAAAAAGATTGGCGATGGACTCTAGTTTCTCTAAGCGCTTTATATAAGTCTCCAGCGTTTCCCGTCTTGCGCCCGGCCTGGCAGCGCTTATCGCATCTGCTGCCACGGCTAAGACTGCGTAGAGGCTCTGGGGCTGTGTCTCTTCGTGATGCGCCTCAATCGCCGAGGCGATTTCTGCCGGCTCATTATACTTCCTGGCTAATTCAGCGCCTAATTTTGCATGCGTGCCTTCAATTTGATGGTCCACAGCCTTGCCTATGTCATGCAAAAGGCCTATGCGCCTGCCCAGCTTAAAATCCAGGCCTAATTCCGAGGCCATCACACCCAGAAGGAAAGAGACCTCTTTGGAGTGCTGCAGGGCATTCTGGCCAAAACTGGTGCGGTACTTTAAGCGGCCTAAAAGTTTTATCAGTTCCGGATGCAACCCGTTTACGCCTGCCTCAAAGGCTGCGCGTTCTCCCTCTTCGCGTATTTTATCCTCCATCTCCTTCTTGGTCTTCTCGACTATCTCCTCGATCCTCCCCGGATGAATCCTGCCGTCAACAATGAGCTTCTCTAAGCTCAGGCGCGCGATCTCCCTGCGCACTGTATCAAAAGCCGAGAGCGTCACTGCTTCCGGGGTATCGTCGATAATCACATCCACCCCTGTGGCCATCTCAAGGGCGCGTATGTTTCTGCCCTCTCTGCCTATGACCCTGCCCTTCATTTCGTCATTGGGTAAAGTCACTACGCTGACCGTGGATTCAACGGTATGTTCCGCAGCGCACCTCTGTATAGCCAGGCTCAAGATCTCCCTTGCCTTTTTCTCGGAGATGGCGCGCAGTTCCTCTTCCTGCCTTTTAATCACGACCGCCTTCTCGACGTTCAGTTCTTCGTTTAGCCTGCTCAGCAAAATCTGCTTTGCCTCTTCCGCGGACAAAGAGGAAATCTTCTGCAGCCTCTCTTTCTCCTCGGCGATAAGCGCGTGCAACTGGCCCTCTTTTACCTTAAGGGCCTCTTCCTGTTTTTTTATGGTTTCGTGCTTTAGTTCGATTTCTTTTTCCTTCTTCTCCAGGAGATCGAGCCTGCGGTCGATGTTCTCTTCTTTCTGAGCCAGCCTTCTCTCTAAATTCGCTATCTCCTGGCGCCTGTCCTTTGTCTCCTGTTCAAAATCCTGGCGCATCCTATAGAGGAGGTCCTTTGCCTCTAACTCTACCTCGCGACGCCTGGCCTGCGCTTCTTTTTTAGCCTGCTCTAAGATGTATTCTGCCTGTTTCTCTGCATTCTGAAGCTTCCTCTCCGCCAGATATCTCCTTAGGAAATACCCCAGGAGCATAGCCAGCAAAGAGAGGGCGCTAAGTATAATTATATTTAACATCGATTAACCTCTCCTCCCTGTGTTTTGACTGTAACGGAATTAAATTTTAGGCAAATATTACTTTGCTGACGCTTACATCATGTGCGGCGGCGGGTATGGAAGGCAAGATTTGGAAGTCGAATGCCAGGCCAAGGGAAACGGTATCCCTGGCGAGCCTCTTTAAGAACCGGTCGTAGTAGCCCTTACCCCTGCCCAGGCGGTTACCTTTTTTATCAAAGGCGACCCCGGGCACAATCACGAGGCCTAAATCCTTCAGACGGATGAATTTCTCAATAGCGGGTTCGTATATCCCATAAGGGCCTTTTCGCAACTGCGCATTATCATCTAATATAACTGGCCTTAAAGTTATTCTATCTTTTTTACAGACTGGCACAGCGACTATCTTGCCTATTTTTTTTGCTTCCTCTATCATCTCTTCTGTCCTTACCTCGCCGTCAAACGCGATGTAAAACATCACAACCTTTGCCTTTTGAAAAACCTGCGTCCTAAAAAGTTTCTCTCTTATTTTCCTGCTTTTTCGGTTTCGGTCTTCCTCCTTCTGTGTTTTTAATCTGGAGATAATTCTACTACGGATTTGCTCTTTTGTCAACCCCGTTACAAATTTTGAAAATTTATTACGGGGTATTTTAGATATTTGTAACGGGGTCAACATTGCCTATTTTAAATACAGGTCTCGTTTTCGTGGCTGTGGCCGCTATCGTCAAAAGGAGCGGTCTTACCCTGCCTTTTATAATAATCTTTCAAGGCAGAGCGCAGGGCCTCTTCAGCCAGGACAGAACAGTGCATTTTTATTGGAGGCAGGCCCCCTAAGGCCTCGGCCACTGCCCTGTTCGAAATCTTCAATGCCTCTTCAATAGTTTTACCCTTGATTAACTCTGTAACTATAGAGCTTGTAGCTATAGCGGCTGCGCATCCAAAAGTTTTAAACTTTGCGTCGATGATTTTACCATCTTCGACTTTTATATACAGCCTTAGCACGTCCCCGCAAATAGGATTGCCGACGTTGCCGATGCCGCTGGCATCAGGAATCTCGCCTATATTTCTGGGATTCCTGAAATGGTCCATCACTTTGTCTGAATATGGCTGCTCGCTCATTTTGGCATTATCAATTTGTGCGGCTTATTTGATTTTTTAAAATCTTTTGCCTGCCGGATTTCTTGAAAATCTTTGAGCTTTCCCTTCTTTTCTAATTCTTTATAGATAAGCACCCAGGCGCAATCCCTGTCTTTATCTGTTTCGCATTTGCCTTTATTCACCCCGCCGCAAGGGCCGTTTAAAAGGCCTTTTGCACAGAGCGTAATCGGACAAATACCCCCGGTAACGCCTAATACACATTCTCCGCAAAGAGAACACTTCTCATAAAAATCGCCTTTGGCATCCAGCACTGCGCCACACAGGGTATTACAGGCAGGCAAGAACGCCAGGCCAATTCTGTCATTGTCTTTTGCCGACTGCGCCCCTAAACCGCAGGCCATAACCAAAACCGCCTCTGCCTCCCTTAGCGCCTTGATATTCTTGGCTAATTCGGACTTTATCTGGCTGGCAACACAGGGCGCATCAGGCAGGCACATGCCCAGGACGGCCTTGCCTTGTCCCTCTAGCTGCGCTTTCATTTTCAGCAGCTCCGGTTCTCCGCCCGTCTTACAGGTGGCTGCGCATTCCCCGCAACCTACTAAGAATATCCTGCTATACCTTTTTAGACTCTCCAGTATTTCCTGCAATGGTTTTTGTTCAGTAACAATCATTTTAACTCACCTCTTTACAACCCGGGCCTTGCTATTAAGTTAAATCTCTGATGGAAGAAGCGAACTAAAGCTGTACTCTAGAATTTTAACACATTTTATTATTCTGCTCAAGGAAAATGTATGCGGGAACAGCAGGCGGGCGGGTGTTTAGTTATCCTCTTTTTCCATCTCCCTTATCCTTCTTTTCCGCGAGGATTTTCTCTGTGGTTTCGGAAGGCACCTGCACATATTTATCGAACTCCATAGAGGCGTTAGCGCGTCCGCTGCTTAAAGAACGCAGGTCTGAGGTATAGCCGAACATCTCAGCCAGGGGTACCTCCGCAGAGATAATTTTCTGTTTAGCCTTGCTGTCCACGTTAAGTACCTTGCCCCTGCGGGAACAGATGTAGCCGACGATGGTATTCAGGTATTCTTCGGGCGTAGTTACCTCCAGGGACATGCTTGGCTCAAGCAAGGCCGGCTTTGCCTGCATAAAAATCTGCTTGAAGCCCAGGATAGCTGCCATCTTAAAGGCAAGCTCTGAAGAATCCACCTCATGGAAAGAGCCGTCGATGAGATTTACCCTGACATCTACCACAGGATAACCGGCATAGGCCCCTTTCTGCATCGCCTCTACAACGCCTTTTTCTACGGCTGGTATAAATGACTTAGGTATTGCCCCGCCTTTAATGCTGTCTATGAATTCAAAACCTTTACCCGGCTCAGCAGGAGAAATCTCCATAACCACGTGCCCGTACTGGCCTCTCCCTCCTGACTGCTTGATGTATTTGCCTTCTCCGTCGGCCTTTTCTAAAATAGTTTCCCTATAGGCAACCTTGGGTTGCCCTACAATCGCCTCCACTCCGAATTCTTCCTTTAACCTGTCCACGATAATCTCAAGGTGCAGCTCGCCCATACCGGTCAAAATGGTCTCTTTGGTTTCCTTATCGCTTTGCACAATAAAGGTGGGGTCCTCTTCTGTAAGCCTGGCTAACCCCTTGCTGAGTTTATCCTGATCTCCCCGGCTTTTAGGCGCAATGCTCAGCGAGACAACCGGCACGGAGAATTCTATGGCCTCCAGGATCAGGGGGTTATTCGGGCTACAAAGAGTATCTCCGGTTAGCGTACGCGCCAAGGCAGGTACTGCTACAATATCTCCGGCAAAGGCGTATTCAATGTTCTCCCTTTGATTGGCGTGCAGGCGCACAATCCTGCCGATTCTCTCTTTTTTATTTCTGGTAGCATTCAGCACATAAGAACCTACGCCCAGAAACCCGGAATAAATCCTTATATAAACCAGTTTACCCATATGCGGGTCAGCCTGGACCTTAAAGGCGAGTGCGCTAAACGGCTCATTTACATCGGCTTTTCTTTGCAGGATCTTTTCGGAATTATCGGGGTCTCGCCCTTCAACAGGAAGGAGCTCCATTGGTGAAGGCAGATACAGGGTTATTGCATCAAGAAGCTTTTGAATGCCTTTGTTTTTAAAGGCTGCCCCGCAGAGCAGGGGAACCATCTTATTGGCAACGGTCCCCCGGCGGATAACCTGTACCAGCTCTTCCTCTGTTATAGAATCCTGCGAGGCGACGTATTTCTTCATCAGCGCTTCATCAAAGGCCGCTAGCCTCTCCATTAGCAGATGACGGTACTTGCCGGCAGCTTCTTTATATTCTTCCGGGATATCTTCTATATGGAAGTCTTTCCCCAGGGATTCCTCATCATATCTATAGGCCTTCATTTCTATTAAATCAATTACCCCCTGGAATTTATCTTCGGCGCCGAGAGGGATTTCTAAGGGGATGGCGTTTCCTTCCAGTTCTGTCTCAATGCTTTTTAAAACCGCAAAGAAGTCTGCGCCCGGACGGTCCATCTTGTTGATAAAGGCGATCTTGGGCACATTATATTTATTAGACTGACGCCATACCGTCTCTGACTGCGGCTCGACTCCGCCCACGGCGCAGAAGACCGCCACTGCTCCGTCGAGCACCCTGAGGCTGCGTTCTACCTCTACGGTAAAATCCACGTGGCCGGGGGTATCGATAATATTAATCCTGTGTTCCTTCCAGTAACAGGTAGTGGCTGCTGCGGTAATAGTGATACCCCGCTCCTGTTCCTGTTTCATCCAGTCCATCTGGGCCTTACCTTCGTGGACCTCTCCCATCTTATGAGAATGCCCGGTATAAAAGAGGATTCTTTCTGTTATCGTAGTCTTACCCGCATCTATGTGCGCCATAATACCGATGTTTCTTACTTTTTCCAGCTCGATACCCGGTGGCGGGTGGGCCTTTTTCTTTATTTCTTTCTCTGTTTCCTCAGGGGCTTTCTCTTCAGGCGGCTCTTCTTTTAACGCTTCTTCTTGGGGTTCTTCTATTATAGTTGACTCTGGCCCTTGCTCTTCCTTAGTTATCCCTGCTGGCTGGAGCTGGCCCTCTTTAATTGCTTCCTGCGGAACTACCGCCTCCCCTGTTCTGCTCAACTGGCTCCTCAACTGCGCTATCTCAAGAGCAAAACTTTTTAATCTCTCCTCTTTTGCCTCCAATTCCTTTTCTAATTCCGTATACTCTTCGTTGAGTTTGGTAAATTCCTGCTTGGGGACCCATTCGCTGATCTGCTCTTTCTTCTTGAATCCTGCGATGGTCTCTAAATGCGCCTTTATTTCCTGGGCATAGCGCTCCAATTCGTGTTTCTTTGCCTCGAATTGGTCTGACTTCTCCTTGCCCTGCTCTTCCAGGGAGCGGACCCTCAGGGCTGCCTCCCTTAATTCTTTATTGCTATCTACGTTCTTCTTGAACTCTTCCTGCAGTTCCTTCTCCTTCGCGATGAATTTATTCCGCAAACCCGAATTCTCTTCTTTAATTTTATTTAACATCTCCTCGGATTTGGCGACCCAATCCTGCCTCCTGGCTAATTCTTCCCGTAAATCTGCCTCTTTCTTTCCGGCCGTTTCAAGTTCTTTCTCCAGATTAGCATGGCCTGACTTTATTTTCTCCGCTTCGGCTGTTAAAGAATTTAATTGCTCTTTCAGGAGGATGCTCTTTTGTCCCTCAGGATAGGCCCCTGCTTCTCGAGGGGCGGAAACGCCTTTGCGTCTGGCTTTTGCGCCCTTGGCTGCCTCATCAGGAGAAAATAAGCCGTATACCCCATAGACAATCATGGCTATTCCTGCTACAACCGCTATTTGAAGTAATATATTCATTATTTATTATCCCCTGCCCTTAGTTTCTCCAGGCGCTGTTTTATCTTGGCCTCATAACCTATATCTGTGGGCTCGTAGTATTTGACCGGCCTTCTGGTATATTTCTGTTTTACATAATGGCCCTGGAAATCGTGGGCATATTTATAGCCTTTGCCGTGGCCTAATACTTCTGCCCCGGGATAAGAGGCGTCTTTGAGATGGTCGGGGACCTCCTGGACTTTTTTCTTTTCGATATCCTGGCTGGCTTTTTCTATTGCTAAATAAGCGGCGTTGGATTTGGGCGCACAGGCTACATAAATTACTGCCTGGGCCAGGGGTATCCTTGCCTCGGGCATCCCTACAAATTCTGAAATCTGCAGTGCTGCATTAGCCAGGACAAGCGCCAAGGGGTCGGCATTGCCCACGTCTTCCGCTGCCAGGATACAAATGCGGCGGGCAATAAAACGCGGGTCCTCTCCTGCATAAAGCATCTTTGCCATCCAGTATATGGCGGCATCGGGGTCTGAGCCGCGCATGGATTTTATAAAGGCGGAGGCCGTATCGTAATGCGCATCTTCGTCATTATCGTAGAGAACTACCTTCTTTTGTATAGACTCGGAGGCGACTTCTAAATTAAAATCGATAAAACCGTCTTTGGATTCGGGGGTAGTCAGCGCTCCCACCTCAAGCGCATTGAGCGCCCGTCGGGCATCTCCCTCGCAGGTCTTGGCAAGAAACGCCAGGACCTTTTTGTCTATTTTTACTTTTAAATTTCCAAAACCCCTGGCTTTATCCCGGAGGGCGGAATTCAGAATGCTCAAGATCTCATTTTCTTTAAGGGTCTTTAACTCGCATACCAGCGACCGGGATAAAAGCGGAGAGACAAGGGAAAAGAAGGGGTTGTGCACCGTTGTCCCTATGAGCACGGGATTCCCCTCTTCCACATCGGGTAAGAGCACATCCTGTTGGGCTTTATTAAAACGGTGTATCTCGTCGATAAAGAGTATGGTCTTCTGCCCGGTGGTGGATTTCTTCAGTTTTGCCGCCGCAATAATCCGCCTTAATTCTTCTACGTTCGAAGTAGCGGCGTTTATAGCCACATAATGAGACTTGGTTACATTGGCAACGCACCAGGCCAGGGAAGTCTTGCCTACCCCCGGCGGGCCATACAAAATCAGAGAGCTCAGGCGGTCTGCCTCAATCGCCCGGCGCAAGAGCTTCCCTTTACCTAAGATATGCTCCTGGCCTACGAATTCATCCAAGACCGCTGGCCGCATGCGCACAGCGAGGGGCCGATCTTGGAAGTTTTCTTTTTTCTCTTCCTTGAATAAGTCCATTGAGGGAAGGGTTTATCCCGCCCTTCATTGAAAGCACTATAGCAGTGAATGAAGGGCGGGATTATTTCGCAGACGTCCGCCTACGGCGGACTACACTTTATGTCGCACTACGTGCTCCATAAAGTGTCTGCTCAATAAAAAATCCCCGCATTGTGCCGTTGGAACGATACTCTGAACCGGTTTGGTTTCAGGTGGGTGCCCTCTCGTTAAACGCATCGCGTTTAACGAAGTTTAGGCCCCCTTGATATTGGTGTTGGTTCAATAATTATCAATTTCCAACGCGCACCGCAGGGATATTTAAAAGAACTGTCTTTTATTACAGCCCAAGTATAACACATCTTAATCTGAAAGTCAAATATTAACGAATCTTGGCCTGAAATCTTTCCTCTAAGGCTTTAACCACGTTAGTATGTATGGGGTCGATTTCCGCTTCGGTTAAGGTACGCTCAGAGGAACAATAAAGGCAGGAGATAGTCAAGCCTTTATCACCCGGCTCAATAGGCTTACCTTTATAATAATCTGTAACGGCCGCTTCCCGCAGCAAATTCCCGCCGCGCTGCGTTATTACTTCCTGTATCTGTTCTATGGTGATATCCTCTTTCAAGGAAAGGCTTATATCCCTGGAAATCCCGGGGTATCTGGCCAGGGGAACAAGTTTCTTCTCTATCCGGATATGGCAGAGGAGTTTTTCCAAAGCAATCTCCAAGGCAAATACCTCTTTATTTTTTATACCCAGCTCCTCCAGGGCCTCTTTCCCCAGTCTTCTTAAGATGCCTATGTTATCATTCTTGACCCTGACCTCAAATGCATCGTTGCTGCCTCTCTTAATAAACCTGTAATCCCCCCCTGCCAGGCCCAAACGCTTAAAAACACCCTCCAGTATTCCTTTTAAATGCAAAGACCCCGCCTCATCCTGAACATGCCCTCCTGCAAACCAGAGAGACCTCACGCCGCACAAGGCAATACCCAGAGAGTATTGCTCCTGGATTTGTCCGCCTGACTTAAGATAGGTCTTGGCAATTTCAAAGATATTGATATAGTCCTGTTTCTGCCGTAAATTATACGCCACGCAGGCAGCAAGGCAAGGCATAAGCAGGGGCCTTAAGACCTCCTGTTCCTTGCTTAAGGGGTTGAGGATTTCTATTGCATCTTTGGCCCTTTCTATATCAAATCCTTTCAATAAATCTTTATCGATAAGACTGTAGGTAATCACTTCATTTAACCCTAAACCCACGAGTATATTTTTTATTAAAGAAACCAAATCCCCTGTTTCATTGATAGCGGGCTGCGGTTTAACAGGCGCTACAGTGGTGGGTATATGTGCGTAGCCGAATATGCGGGCTATCTCCTCGATTAAATCTATCTCCAGAAACGCATCCGGCCTAAAAGTGGGGGGTTCGACCTTAAAATTATTTTTTGCGCCCCTCTTAACCCTGAATCCCAGGCGGGTTAAAATTTTCTTTATCTCTGCGGCTGGAATATTAACACCCAGAATCTTATGCACCGTTGATACTTTCAGGCCGATATTCTTCCTGGCCGGCCTGGCTGTCCCCGAGGCTTTGGCTAAAACGCACCTGGCGCCTGCAACCTTCTCTATTAATCCCGCTGCAGCCTGAGACGCCTTTTCTACCGCTTCCAAGTCTATGCCTCTTTCAAATCTATAGGCGGATTCGCTCTCAAGGCCCAGCAGCCTCTTGCCACGCCGCACGATTACGGGGTTAAATACAGCCGCTTCTAAAAGGATATTTTTTGTATCCCCCGTGACTTCCGTCTCTTTGCCGCCCATTATGCCTGCTGCGGCTACGGCCTTTTTCTTATCGGCAATCACCAGGATATCCGGATTAAGCTCTTTTTCTTCGCCGTCGATAGTAACGAGCCTCTCCCCTGTTTTCCCCCGGCGCACTATTATCGCTTCCTGATTTAATTTATCCAAATCAAAGGCGTGCAGCGGCTCTCCTAACTCAAATAAAACATAATTGGTAATATCTACAACGTTATTTACGCTGCGGCAGCCCACTAACTCCAGCCTATTCCTTAACCAATCGGGAGACGGCCCTACTTTTACATCTCTGATTATCTTAGCAGTGTATAAGGGGCAGTCTTCTTTATTTTCAATATCAATATCTAAGGGTTGATGGTTGATGGTTGATGGTTGATGGTTTTTTTTATTTTGCCTTTTACTATAGACTATAGACTTTAGACCATAGACTAACTTTGGTACCTTAAGTTTTTTATTTGTGATTGCCGCTACCTCCCTGGCTATACCGATCACGCTTAAGCAATCTGGCCTATTGGAAGTAACCTCAATCTCAAATATCACATCTTGCCCTTTTTCTTCTAAAGAAGTTACCTCAAGGCCCGCCATCGTAAGCTTCTCGGCTAAAACCTTAGGTGTTATTTTAATTTCTACAAACTCTTTCAACCAATTATAGGTAACTTTCACCCCGTTAGAAACCTCCAATTATCCCCCGCCAGAAAATAGTTTCTAACGGGGTTCATCTTAAAATTGCCTCAAAAACCTTAAATCGTTTTCAAAAAACGACCTTATGTCGTTAATCCCGTATTTAAGCATGGCAATTCTTTCTATGCCCATACCAAAGGCAAACCCCGTGTATTTCTTAGGGTCGTAACCTACGTGCCTAAAAACATTGGGGTGAATCATGCCCGAACCCAGTATCTCAAGCCAGCCTTTTCTAGCGCAGACAGAACAACCTCTGCCTTTACAGATTATACAGGAGATATCCACCTCTGCCGACGGCTCGGTAAAAGGGAAGAAGTGCGGCCGAAAACGCATCTTAATATCCCGGCCGAAAACAGCCCTGGCAAAAACCTCCAATACCCCTTTTAAGTCCGAGAATTTTATCTCCCTATCCACCATAAAACCTTCTATCTGATTAAACATAAAAGAATGAGAGGCGTCCACTGCATCCGGACGATAAACGCGGCCGGGGACAACCACTGCCAGGGGAGGTTTATGTGACTTCATCACGCGAATCTGCACCGGAGAGGTATGGCTGCGCAAGAGCAGTCTATCCTTGCCTTTTAAATAAAAAGTATCAAATACATCCCTGGAAGGATGCTCTAAGGGAATGTTTAAGCCGGTAAAATTATTATATTCCGTCTCAACCTCAGGGCCTTCTACTATGGAAAATCCCATGCGGCCAAAGATCGTGCAGATTTCCTCCGTAACCTGGGTTAGGGGGTGCAGCCGGCCCAAATCCTGGGCAATGCCGGGCATGCTAATATCAACCATCCCTGCGCTAGGTTTCGCAGGCTGAAAGTTTAAAGACTTCTGCTTTTCAGCGACGAGAGAAAGAAGTTTGTTTTTTAGGGCATTGACTTGTTGGCCGAAGGCTGCGCGCTGCTCGAGCGGAAGGCCGGGTATGGAACTGGTCAGACGGGCAAGGATGCCTTTTCTGCCCAGATATTTCACCCGCAGCTCTTCAAGGGATTCGGCTGAGTTTATCTTTTGTATCTCAGAATCTATCTGCGCTTTAAGAGACTCAATATCCATACTAAACAGAGTATACCCAATAATACGATTGCCAGATTTCTTTTAGCGGTATTTAACCTTTCCTGAACAGGCCTTCCGGAGCTGGTCTTACGTATGGCCAGGGCATGTATATCCAGGTCTCCGCCGTGTTCCGCACAGGCGCGATTAAATATCCCGGTAATTTCTACGGCGTCTCCTCTGGTTTTATAACTTCCTACGCAGGTTATATCCTTAATTAAAGAGGCGTTTATCCAGATGCCGATTGCATTTTTACCGTCGTATACGTTTATCCAGGCATAATCCCCGCGCCGCATTATATCGCCGATAACCTCGCCCTCATAGACTACTGTTTTTCTGTCATAGAGCCTTGCGTTATTTATCAGCTCGGTACTAGAAATCGGCTGGGCATTGCAAGTAGTAAGTAAAAAAAGTAGAATCCAGGCGCTGACGATTGACGACTGACGACTGACGACTTTTTTTATCATTTGCCCTTTATCACTGCTACCAAAAATCCTATTAAGGTGAATATGGACATAAACTCCAGCCGACCCGCCCACATCTCAAATATATAAGTAACTTTTAAGGCAGCGGGCATATTTACGTTGGTCAGGCCGCAGGACAACCCCACATTAGCTGCTGCGGAAGTAGATTCAAATAAAGCGTTTAAAAAAGGGTAACCGTAAAACATCCCTGCGATTGCGCCTAACCCATACAACACCAGATACGACAAGGTGATAATAAGCGCTGACCTTACCTGTCTATCCTCCAAAAAAACCTTTTTTATGTGATGGAATTTTTCAATTACTATCGCCTTCTCCGGAAGCATTATCCTCTTTAAATCCTCTTTGAGCGCCTTAAAGATAATACCGATGCGCAGCATCTTGATGGCGCCGGTAGTAGAACAGACAGCGCCGCCCAGAGCCATAGCACAGATTATACCCACTAACGCCAGGTGGCTCCATTCATTAATAAACTGTGCTGCGTATATTGTCTGGTACCCTGTGCCGGTGTGGCCTGAAATGAGCTGATAAAAACCTTTGCGGAAGAGGATGGCGCCTTTAGAGTAAACGCCAAATTGTTCCAGGCCAACGGCGGTGATTAAAAATGTAATCATTACGGTAGTAAAAAGAGTTACCGTTTCGATATTCTTCAGGATTTCGCGGCGATTGCCCATCCAGATATGGTAGTGCAACTTAAAATTAATCGCGCCCAGGATCATTATGATAACGGTAATAACTTCATAAGGCAGGCTATGGTAATAGAGCATGTTCTGAGACTGCGGGGTAAAGCCTCCTGTGTCAAATGCCGCCATAAACACGCAGGCACCGTGGAAAAAGGCGTTCGTGGCCCTCATGCCGTTCAACACACCCACCGTACCCAGGGCAAGGACCCCCAAAGCCAGGTAGGTAATGCTTACCAGCCAGATAAACCTGCTGGTGTTTATCACATTGGGTAATATCCTTTCGTCGCGGGCCTCGCCCACATACATCTTAAATGCACCGGAAACCCCCCTCACAAAAAAGGAGAGCGCGATAATCACAATCCCCTGGCCACCGATAAACATAATCAGATGCCGCCAGAGATTATGCGTATATGACAAGTGGTCGAGGTCCTGGACCAAGGTGAGGCCCGTGGTAGCAAAACCCGACATAGAATCAAAACAGGCATCCAGATAGGACTTCCAGTGCCCGCTTAAGTATAAAGGTATAGCACCCAGTACCATGGCCACTAACCAGGAGAGGGAAACCACGACCATCCCCTGCATCCAGCTCAGGTCTTTTTCGGTAACACATAACTCTGTCAGGATAAGCCCGAAGACAAGGGTTATTTCAAAACCGATAATAAAGTCTAAAATGGGATTTATTTCTCCGAAGGACAACCCGATTAAAATAGGCACAAGCATAGTAAGGCCCAGGCCTATCATAATCCTGCCTAAATAATAACCGATATTTTTTATGTCTTCCAGGCGGGGCTTAAGGATCATATCTTTAAAAAAGATACTGCTGCACAGATTAAAAAGGCCGCCAGCAATATAAACAAGGCATAGAGTACTTCGGTAGCAATGCCCAAGGCGGCATTGAAAGGAACTTTTATTATCTTTTTCATCTTATAATTTGCCCACGAGCAGATTTAATAATTGCGGCTCGTTTCCTATGGAGGTAATCGCGATTATATCATCCCCCGACTTTAAAACCGTGTTACCTTTCGGCACTATAACCTCTTCTCCTCTTAGGATAGAAACCAACACTGAATCCGCAGGCAGCTCAACATCCTTGACTTCTTTATTAATTACAGGGGAATCTGCCGGCAAATCCACGCGCACAATGGTAAGCTTGCCGCGCTTAAAACTCATCAGGTTGACGAAATCGGAGAAGGAAACCTCTTCCTCAATCACCTTGGCAATGAGCTTGGTGGAATCAACCGGCACGTCAATGCCTAATTCTGAGAAGGTGTGTTCGTTATCGGGATTGTTGACCCTGCCTACAGTGCGCCGGATATTAAACCTCTCCTTGGCCAGCTGACAGATAATCAGATTATCCTCGTCTTCGCCTGTAACGGCAGCTAATACATCCGCGTGTTCGATACCAGCCTCTTGCAAAATGCGCGGGTCACAACCGTCGCCATTGATCACCAGGCCTTCTAACTCCTTGGCTATCTCTTCGCACACAGCCCTGTCTTTCTCCACGATGCTTACCGTATTCCTGCTTGCGATGAGCCTCTTTGTTAAAAAATAGCCTACTTTACCGGCGCCTACAATTATAATATACATTGCGACACCTCGATTTTAAATATGGAACTTTTCTTTTATCCTCTCTAAGCTCGCCACCTTGACCACAGCCATCAGCGTATCTTTGTTTTTTAATATTGTCTGCGGTTCGGGCAAAATCACTCCCTGTAGTCTTCTTATAGCCACCACCAGGAACTCGCCGGGGATATTTATGCCCTGAATGGTCTTACCCACCAGGTCATTTTTAACTTCGATTTCAATAACCCCCAGATCCTTTGATTCAATCAAATAACTGGAAAAGCGGCTCTCAATGATTTTGTCTCTGAGCATCGCGGCAAAAAGAATAGTCCCGCTGATAATATCCAGCCCTAAGGCAGCATAGATATGCGCGCGCTGAGGGTCATATACACGCGCGATCACCTTGGACACCTTGAATATCTTTTTAGCCACCTGTGCAGAGATAAGATTTGTATTGTCTCCGTTTGTTACCGCGCAAAAGGCATCCGCCTTTTCAATACCGACCTGTCTTAAGAGTTCGAGGTCAAAACCATTGCCCACCCTGGTCAGCCCGTTGAAGGTACCGCCCAGGCGCTCAAAAGATGCGGGGTTCTTATCAATAATCACTACGTTATGGCCTTCATTGGAGAGCAATTTGGCGAGTTCCGAACCCACCCTGCCGCAACCCACTATAATTAGGTACATATATTAACCCTCCGCTTATCGCTAATTGCTTATCGCTCATCGTAACGATACGCAATAGGCGATATGCGATTAGCCGCCTTTGGCTATTTCCACTAATTTCTTAAATGCCCGGTTATCTTTTACTGCCAGGTCTGCTAAAATCTTTCTGTCTAAACTTACCTTTGCTTTTTTAAGACCGTTGATAAATGCGCTGTAGGTAATACCCGCGGCCCGACAGGCGGCATTGATACGGCTAATCCAGAGCCGGCGAAATTCCCTTTTTTTCACGCGCCTGTCGCGATAGGCATAAACTAAGGCGTGCATCAGGGCGCGGCGCGCCTGCTGGTATTGTTTGCTGCGGTCTCCCCAAAAACCCTTAACCTTCTTCAATACCCTTTTCTTTCTCTTGCGCGTTGCCGCGGCATGTTTGATTTTAGCCATATCTCCTCCTCTAGATTCTAACCATAGGGCAATATCCTCTTAAGATACTTTACCGCTTTTTTATCTGCCAAGGTCTTCGGCCTTCTTAGGCGGCGCAATCTTCTTGGCTTTTTGCTGGATAAAAGATGGCTTTTGCCGCAGGGGGCATATTTAATCTTTCCCTTCTTAGTCAACCTGAATCTTTTAGCCGCACCTTTCTTTGTCTTTAATTTTGGCATGTGTCTGGACTCCCCTTGCTGTTGCTTTCATTATAACCTAATTATTATCTATTTTTAATTATTTTTATTTCGGGGCAAGGACACAGGACATAATCCTTCCTTCCAGGTTCGGCGTCCTCTCTACTTGCCCGTCGTTCTGCGTATCAATAATAAATTTATCTAAGACCTTCCTTCCCAGATCTAAGTGCTCCATTTGTCTGCCTCTGAAGGAGAGGTTGACTTTAACCTTATCTTTCTTCTTTAAGAAGGCGATGACCTGTTTCACCTTTGTTTCATAATCGTGCTCGTCGATATTGGGTTTCAGGCGGATCTCTTTTAGCCGGCCCTGCTTTTGATGTTTCTTGGCCTCGCGTTCCTTTTTCTCCTGGTCATATTTAAATTTGCTAAAGTCGATAATACGACAGACGGGCGGATTGGCACTGGGGGCAACCTCTACCAGGTCTAATTCGTATTGATTCGCCAATTCCAGCGCCCTTTGTATCAAAACTACCCCTAACTGACTGCTGTCCGGACCGATAAGCCGCACCTCCGGCACGCGGATTCTGTCGTTAATACGGATAAATTTTTTTATAGCGCACCTCCTTGGTTTTAGGTTACGGTAGGTAACCTTATCTGCCTTTGGTCTCTATCTCCTCTTTGGCCTGTTTTACAAATTCCTCCAGGCTAACGCTCCCCTTATCGCCTTCCCCTCTTTTTCTTACCGAGACGGTCCCCTGCTTTGCCTCGCGCTCTCCTACCACTAAACAATAGGGTATTTTATTTAATTCTGCGCTGCGTATCCTTTTATCCAAAGTTTCACTACGGCTGTCTATCTCGGAGCGGATTGAATTCTCCTCCAGGATCTTTTTAATCTTTTGGCCGTATTCCTGCAGAGAGTCTTTAATAGGGACCACCAATGCCTGGGTAGGCGCCAGCCACAAGGGCAGGTCGCCTTTATAATGCTCTAATAAAGCCCCGATAAAACGCTCCAGGCTTCCTAAGAGGACACGGTGGAGCATAATCGGTTGTTTCTCTTTCCCGTCGGAATCTACGTAACTAAGGTTAAACCTCTTGGGTAAGGCAAAGTCACACTGGATAGTGGCGCACTGCCAGGCCCTTTTTAAGGCATCCTTTAATTTGATATCAATCTTGGGGCCATAAAATGCCCCCTCTCCCTCATTAACCTCGTAACTCAGGCCTTTTTCTTTCAGCGCGCTCTCCAGGACCTCGGTTGCCTGCTGCCAATCATCAAGGCTTCCGATGTATTTCTGAGGCCGGGTACTCAACTCTATCCCCACCTCGCCAAACCCGAATACCTTCATGGTATCAAGCACAAAATCAATAATAGATTTTATTTCTCCTGACAGTTGCTCGGGCAGGCAAAATATATGCGCATCGTCCTGGGTAAAACCGCGCACGCGCAGAAGGCCGTGCAAGACCCCGGCTTTTTCATTACGGTATACCGTGCCCAGTTCAAAGAAACGGACGGGCAGGTCTTTATAACTTCTGGTTTTGGATTTATATATTAATATATGCCCTGGGCAGTTCATAGGCTTTAAAACAAATTCTTTATCTTCTATTTTAAAGGTATACATGTTCTCTCTGTAATAATCATAATGCCCGGATATTTTCCAAAGCCCGGACTGCATAATATGCGGGGTAATTACTATCTGGTAACCGCGCCTTAAGTGTTCCTTTTTTTCGTAGTCCTCGATGATGGTGCGCAAAAGCGCTCCCTTAGGATGATAAAAAACCAGGCCTGAACCTGCTTCTTCGTGGTAGATATCAAAAAATTCCAATTGCGGCCCTAATTTTCTATGGTCGCGCAATTTCGCTTCTTCTAAGCCTTGCAGGTATTCGTCTAATTCTTTTTGTGTCTGAAAACATGTGCCGTAGATTCTCTGCAGCATAGGATTTGTCTCTATGCCGTGCCAGTATGCTCCTGCCAGGGATAATAATTTAAATACTTTAATCTGGCCTGTGCTCTCTACGTGCGGGCCGCGGCATAAATCCAGGAAATCCCCCCCCGTTTTATAGATGGAAACCTTTTCTTCGGTAATATTATTGAGCAGGTCTATCTTGTAGCCTTCCTTTAACTTATTAAACAAGGCAAGCGCCTCTTCTTTAGGCAACTCTTCCCTGATAAACGGGCCATTCTTTTTGATAATCTCCTGCATCTTCTTTTCTATTTTTACCAGATCCTCGTCGGTAAAAGGCTCTTTTTTTTCGAAGTCATAATAAAACCCGTCCTCGATAGCAGGCCCTATGCCTAATTTTACCTCCGGCCAGAGCTCTTTTACCGCCTCAGCCATCACGTGTGAACAGGAATGTCTTAAGGTGTCTAGGTTCATTTTTGTTTTTGCTTTGGTTATTTTGAAAAATTTATTTCTTAGGTACTCCGCTCGCTACGGCGCTTGTCGCGCCGTTTAACGCTCGCTTGAGTACCATTTGAATTTTTCTTGTCGAAAAATTCAAATGGGCCCAAGAGGACTTGAACCTCTGGCCTTTTCCATGTCAAGGAAACGCTCTAACCAACTGAGCTATGAGCCCTATTTTTTATTCCTGTGCTCATAGCGAACACCTCTTACCAACGACGAAGGATGCGCTTTGTGCATCCTGAGGAGTCCCTGCGCTTTTTGCAGGGACTGAGCTATGAGCCCAATGTTTCTCCCTCGCAGCCAACAATTACGTTTTCAGCCTGCTCGGGATGAAATTTTGTTACGCAAAATTTCATGGGCAAGGAGGGAGTTGGACTTAAAATTTCCCTCACATAACACCCATCAGAAATTTTAATCCTGAGGCCGACAGGCCGAAGGACCTCCTTCTGTCATCTTCTGTTGGTGCTGGGGGAGGGAGTTGAACCCTCACGCTCTTACGAGCGGCGGATTTTAAGTCCGCATCGTCTGCCATTCCGACACCCCAGCGAATAAATTTCAATTAAGAACTGTTTTACTTTGTCGTAGATCTTTCGTCACGCCTTTGGCGTGACGAAAGATTGAATTTTTGTTTTAACAAAAATTCAAGGCGTGGACCGGATTCGAACCGGTGAATAACTGTTTTGCAGACAGTTGCCTTTCCTCTTGGCTACCACGCCATATTTCAAAGATTTTTCTTAACTTCCCTAATTATCGTCTCGACTTCTGCCAAGCAACCTAAGCCCTTTTCGCCGCAGGCAAGCTTGCCTTCCCTAGGCTCAATCAATCTATATCCAAAAGATTTTAGTCTCTTGATATTCTCTTGCGTAATTTTATTTTTATACATATTCTCGTTCATTGCCGGGCAGATCAGGACCGGCGCCTTTGTGGCAGAGACTATGCAACTCAGAAGATCGTCGCATATACCGCAGGCGATTTTAGCGATGATATTAGCAGTTGCAGGAGCGATTAAAACCAAGTCCGCCTTCCGGGCAAGCGAGACATGTTCTATCTCCCGGCTGTCCGGTTCTTCAAACAGCCCTCGGTAGACTTTATTTCCGGATAAACTTTGAAAAACAATGGGCCTGATAAGCTCCTCTGCTTCCATAGTCATTACCACGCTGACAGAAAAGCCCCCGCTCCTTAGCCTGCGCACGATATCACAGGCCTTATATATCGCGATGCTGGCCGTTACTCCTAAAATAATATTTCTCTCGCCTCTCATCTTAACTATTCTTTAGACTTTATCTTCCTGCTCTCTATCTTACCTTCGGCAATCTCATGGAGCGCTATCGTAGAAGGCTTGGTAGATGAAGCTATATTCACGAGTTTTGGCTGGCCCTCTGCAATCTCCAGGGCCCTTTTTGACGCCAGAATCACTAATTTATAAATTGAATCGTTGCTCTTATCCAAAAGTCTTTCTAATGCCACATAATCCATGATTCCTCCCTATGCCTTATTATTAAATATATTTATCTCTTTCAATATAATCCCCCGCAGGTCCCTTACTGCGCGACGGAGATTCCTATTCATCAAGCAGTAATCGTAGCGGCCAGAGGCCAGGAGTTCTCTCCTGGCAAGCCCCAGGCGCTGCCCGATCTCTGTTTTGCCGGTTTTATGACTTCGCCCCTCTATCCTCTTCCGCAATACCTCTAAGGAGGGAGGGGCAATAAAGATAGTTACTGTATTGCCCGGGTAAAGCTTCTTTACCCGGAGAGCGCCCCTTAAATCCAAAGACAGGATAATGCTCCTGCCTTTTTTAAGCTGCCTCTCCACAAAATCCTTGGGCGTGGCGTAATAATAACCCAGATATTTTGTCCATTCAAGAATTTTTTTTGCCCGCCGTTTTTCTATAAACTGCCTCTGGCTGATAAAGAAATAGTCGCTGCTATTTTTTTCAGCCGGCCTTCTCGGCCGCGTAGCCAGGGAAATGGATTTTACCAATACCTTTCTTATTGCCCTGTTTTTAAGCAGGCCGGTCAGGAGCGTGGTCTTTCCTGACCCCGAAGGCCCGGAGACGACGAATATTAAGCCCTTAATTTTATTCCTTCTCTGCTTCACCCCGCTCTTCCTTAGCCGTTCATAACCCCTTACTCTATATTCTGCACCTGTTCGCGTATCTTCTCAATCTGGCTCTTGATTTGCACAACCCTCGCAGATATCGAGGCATCAAAAGATTTGGCTGCCAGGGTATTTGCCTCGCGCTGCATCTCCTGTGCAATGAAATCCAGCTCTTTACCTATAGGGCCGTCCTTAGAAAGTTTATTTTTAAAATTGCGGATATGAAATCCCAGCCTCTCTATCTCTTCTGTGACGTCTGTGTCTTTTAAGAAACCCGCGCGCTCTTCATCCAGCGGTATCCGGGATAGTTTTGTTTTAACTGCTTTTTTAAATTTTATTTTGACAATACCGATGTAGGCGTTAAGCATCTCTGACCTGTTTTTTAAAAACCTGAATAAAGCGCGGCCTTCTTTCTGGCGCGACTTTATAAGTCCGTCCAGCGAACGCCTCACTAATATTTTTAATGCCGGCCATATCTCTTCTTTAAAGACCCTGCTCTCTTCTAAAGAGAGCACGCCGGGTAAATGTATCAAGGTGTTGATGCTGAGCTCGTCCTTAATCCGGAATTGCCCTTTTATATTCTTTAGCTCCGAGATATATTGTTTAAGGAGCGCCTTATTTATAAAGACGGGCGAGGCCTTGCTTTCTATAATATTAATTGCGCAGATAACGCGGCCCCTTTTAACCTTCGCCTCGATTTCTTTTTTGATCCTGTCCTCTAAAAACAATGCTCCTTCCGGCAAATGGAATACCACTTCCAGAAATTTATGATTCGAGCTCCTCAGCTCCACGCAAACTTTACCCAGGGCTTTAACCCCGGCCTCTCTGCTGCCAAAACCCGTCATGCTCTGTATCATCTTTATCCCTCTTTTTTATCCCTCTTTATGCCCAGATTTTGTTTTTGATCTCTTTCCCCGCAACCTCTTTTGTAGGATATAAATCCACGATTATCTCTTCGGGCTTAAACCAGAGTTTTATCTCCCTCTCTGCCTCGGATTCATTCGAAGAAACATGAATCACGTTTTCATACACGCCCGAGGTGGTAATCCTGCCGTAAGAACCCCGGATAGAGGTCGATTCTGCCTCTTCGGGATTAGTAGCGCCGGCAAGCTCTCTGCATTTATTAATGGCGTCCTTACCCCAATATATGAGCGCCATAACCTTACGCCGGTCGTGCAGCTCTCCGCGGATGTACTTTATCAGTTCCGGGAAAAACGGTTTATCCTCAAGGTGCTTATAATGCTCCTCGGCCAGCGCCTGAGAAACCCGTGTTATCTTAGCAGCTACAATTTCAAGTTTCGTCTCAGATAGGCGCGTTAAGATATTGCCGGTTAAAGATTTTTTCAATCCGTCTGGTTTTATAAGAATCAGGGCTGCCTGGCTCATTGCTTCCCTCCTCCCCTAATTATATTCACGATCCTCGCCAGCTCCTCCTCAGAATAAAATTCAATAAGAATATGCCCGCGTTTTTTTCTTTTGCTGATTCTGACTTTAGTGGCTAGAACATGCTGCAGGACCTCCTCCAGAACAGAAATATGGGGGTCCCTTAATGACTTTCCCATGTGCCGCTTTGCTATTTTTGGCCTGCTCATCTTAATCAGATTCTCTAATTCTCTTACGGATAAATCCTGGGAAATAACTGCCTGGGCTAATTTGCGTTGTTGATTTGCGTCTTCTATTTCTAACAATGCCCTCCCATGCGCGAAAGAAAGCCGGCCCTTTTTTATCTCTTGTTGGATTTCTTGCGGTAACTTCAATAAGCGCAATGTGTTAGTAATAGAGACCCTGGCCTTACCTAAAACTTCGCTGATCTTTTCCTGAGTAACCTGAAATTTATCAATGAGGTACTGGTAGGCATGCGCTTCTTCAATAGAATTAAGCCCTTGCCTCTGGATATTTTCTATCAAGGCCATCTCCAGAGAGTCTCTATCTTCCACATCTTTGACAATAATCGGCAGCTCTCCTAAATTCAAGGTTTGCGCAGCGCGCAGTCTTCTTTCTCCGGCTATCAACTCATAATAATCGCCCTTGCGCCTTACCAATAGCGGCTGGATTACGCCTTTTTCTTTTATGGATTGGGCTAATTCTTCAATACTCTGGGTATTAAAATCTTCACGCGGCTGAAAAGGATTGGGCTTAATCCGGTCAGATTGGACATAAATAATCTCCTCTTTGCGGCCTGTTTCCTTTTCTGGGATTAATGCGGTTATCCCTTTGCCTAAGGCTTTTCTTTCCATTGACTCTCTCCTTCTGATACGGGCTGATTAGAATTTAAAGGCAACCCTAACATCTCTCTGGTTAATTCTTCATACCTTTGGCTGCCTAAAGAATCTTTATCGTATAAAACTATTGGCTTACCAAAGCTGGGGGCCTCGGTTAAACGGATGTTTCTAGGAATTACAGTGGTATAGACCTTCTCTTTAAAATACTTCCTTGCTTCCTGGATAACTTCTTTGGTGAGGTTAGTACGAAAATCTGCCATGGTTAAAAGTACGCCTTCTATCTCAAGATTCGGATTAAGACTATCTCTCACAAGGCCAATAGTATGATTGAGTTGCGTCAATCCTTCTAAAGCATAATATTCGCACTGCACTGGTATTAACACTGAATCAGCAGCGCATAATCCATTAATGGTCAACAGCCCCAGAGAAGGCGGCGAATCAATAATGATAAAATCGAAATTTTCTTTTTCTTTTTGCAGGGCCCTTTTTAATCTATATTCCCTGCCTAATACACCCACCAACTCTACCTCTGCCCCGGTTAAATCCAAATTAGAAGGGGCCAGCCAGAGATTATTTATCGCTGTAGGCTGCAGTATCTCTTTTAGTTCTAATTCTTCTAAGAGGACATGGTAGGTGCTTTTTTTAATATCGTGCTTATTTATGCCGATACCGCTGGTAGTATTTGCCTGGGGGTCTAAATCTACAAGCAACACTTTTTTTCCGGCTATAGCCAGAAAGGCAGCTGTATTAATCGCTGAAGTGGTTTTTCCAGTACCCCCTTTTTGATTACAAATAATGATTATCTTACCCATTATGTCTTATGTACCTTAAAGGCTCGATTCTGAGGATTTAAACTTGATAGTTTTTCAGCCAATTCCTTTAGTATATCATAATCTACACTCCTATAATTCTCTAATTTATGCATAACCATCTGCCGCCAAACAAGATACGCTTCCTCTTTCTTTTTGCTTTGCAGAGGATATTTATCAAAATGTTCTATAATTCTCTTTAGTTCGCCTATCTTTGTTACTCTATAGTAAGCGGCTGGCTTAGAATGCCCGCTATTTGTCTTCGGAAGAGATTCTTTTTGTATATATATATTACCTACGTAATTAAAATATTCCTGGATCTCTTCAATTATCTGCTTATTATCTTCTCTTTGTTTAACTGCAAAATATAAAGCAAATGAACCTCCATTCCTGCTATAAGTAAAAGCTGCCTCTCCATCACAAAAACCCGTTACATACCATGAACTTAACATATGAATCCCTGCCTCTAAAATGTTCTATATGACACATTTTCACGCGGAACTATGCTTGATGAACCTAAAATCATTATCCTAAAAACAGGGGTTTTGTCAAGTGTTTTTTATTATGCTTACCCTTACTTTAGCTGGTTTTGCTCCAGGCATGCCAAAAAGGCCTTTTTCTTCCTCGGAAAGCACCTCTATCTTGACCTTATCGCGGGGTAATTTTAATTCCTTGAGCGCTCTTTTAACAGCTTCTTCTACGGTTTTACCTTCTACTTCTACGCTTGTTTTCGCCCTCATCTTTGTCGATTAATGCGTAATTGGTACAACAGCATGAACGTGCTGTTGATAAACCAATATAAGACTAAACCTGACGGCATCTTATAGAAAATAAGCCCAAACATGAGCGGCATTATTACCATCATCATCCTCTGCTGTTCAGCAGCACCGCTAGTTGTATTGGCCATGGAAATTTTTTGTTGTATAAACATGCCTATAGCCATTACCAGCGGTAAAATATTAATCTCATTACCCAATATAGGTAAAGACACAGGCAGAATAAAAAGACGATCCGGTTCTGATAAGTCTTTTATCCACAAAAAGTTAGCTCCTCTCAGAGCTATTGTGCGCATTAAAGCCTGATAAAGTGCAATAAATATAGGCATTTGTAATACTAGTGGCAGGCAGCCGCTCAAAGGATTAACTTTGTGTTGCCGGTATAATTCCATTGTTTCTTTGTTGAGTCTTTGAGGATTATCTTTATAAGCCTTGCGCAGTTCTTCTAGGCGAGGTTGTAAGGCCTGCATTTCTTTCATAGAGCGCATCTGTTTTAAACTAAGAGGGTAGAGGACAAGATAAACCACCAGGCTTAAGATTACTATTGCCCAACCCCAGTTATGTACCAGACTATACAAAAAGTGTAATACTTGTAAGAGGATCTGGGAAATAAAATCAAATGTGCCATAATATATTATTGCTGACCAGCTTGGCCGGATACTATTTATTAATCGCAAATCTTGTGGCCCCAGATAGATATGGAATTTCTGCACAAGGCTCTGGCCAGGCGCCAAGAGCGATTCTTTAGAAACCAAACCTATCTCTGACTGTTGGGGTTTTATCCTTTTGATAAAACCGGTGTAGCCCTTTGCCTCCGGCTCAATAATGGCGCAAAAATACCTATCCCTCAAACCCAGGAACTGGACCTCTCCAAAAGTAAGATCCTTGCGCGCATTCAGATGCAGAGTTTTCTCTTGTAGCGATACCAGCGCATCTTGATAACGTGCCTGGGGATTAGCGGGGGAAAAATCCAAGACCCCCAAGACCAAGGGCAGATTCAGAGTGAGCGGGGCTGCCGATAAATTTTGCAGGGTCAGCTCTAACCAGAAACTATAATCCGACGGAGAAAAAATAAAGTTCTTTACTATCTTCTTGCTCTGATCGCTATAGACAAAAGTCACTCTCCCGGCAGGGCTGCCTTCTCTTTTGAAAGATAATGTATTATCTTGCAATAACAATCCGTATTGCAGGGGCAAGGTATAAGAGACATTATTCTTAAAGGTTACCTCTTTAATCGCGGCCCCTGCTTCTATGAAGGTAACCTCAAATTTTTCCTGGGCATATTTAAAAAGAGAGGAGGCAGGCAATTCCTGCCCTGCCGGCAAGGAGGCAGACGGTTCCGGCAGCTTGTTTTCCGCAGGGGTATTTATTGCCGTAACTTCTTTATTCGCAATATGATATGTTTTGGAGACGAAAGCGGACCAGCTTAACAAAACTAATAATGATAAGGCTATGGTTAAGATTAAACGTTTTTCCATAAAATTAAACTAAAGGGTCGCAGCCGGCTTTCCCTGAAAAAGGATGGCAACGCAACAATCTCCCTGCGGCCTTGGCGCTTCCTTTTAGAAAGCCGTACTTTAAAATTGCCTGCTTTGCAAACTCTGAGCAGTTGGGCGTGAAACGGCAGGAAGAAGGCAGAAATATCCTTACGTGATTTTGATATATATTTATAAAATTAAGGAATGCTTTCTCTGCTGGCATTAAATACTAATTCTTTTTCTGCCTTTTCGGCGCCGACGCGATAAGACCTGCCGACCGGCCCTGGTAGCCATTTTGCTGCGAAATCCGTGCCGTCTCTTGCCTACAATATTTGTAGGGGTCTTGAGATTTTTTTTCATAACTCTGCTCGCTCCTCGGGTTGCCCTCTACCGTATCCTCGATGCATTGTTTAAGCATCGTTTTCGGATGAGAGTGGTTTCCAATTATAACATAAAAATAAAACAAGTCAACTTAAGAATTGTAGCACAAAAACGGGCGGTCAATATAAGAAAATATATTTATCTTGGCACCCCCCGGCTCTTTTTGTGTTGACGCCTGAAAAAATTATTGTATAATAATGCGCGTTTATCTTTTTTTCTTGCAAACTCTTTTGGCTCTGTTATAATATTGCTTGGCCGTGCAATAAAGGCCGGGGTTTTTTGTCAAAAAGGAGTTGCCCGGTAATCTGTCCGCCGGATAGTATTTTTCCACAGAGTTATACAAGGTGTGGATAAGCTGTTAATACCGTAGGCCGTCATCTATACCTGGCAAAAGAAAATAGTTTTTAGCGATGGATATACTTAAGATCTGGCAGCAGGCGCAAGAGTACCTGAAAGAGAAGCTCGGCGGCACTGTTTTTGAAACATGGATACTGCCTTTAAGGCCCAGGCTAAAAGACGGGCAGGGCATCGTATTTGAAGCCCCGGATATTTTCTTTAAAGAGTGGGTAGAGCAGTACTACAAAGGCCTGATAGAAGAGGCTATCCGCAGCTTAACCAAAGAGGAAACCGCAGTTTATATAGAGGCTTCCTCAGCCAAGGCCGGCCCCAGCGAACCTCAGGCATTCATACCTGCGGGGAAAACCCCTGAACCCACGGGGCTGCCTAATCTTAACTCCCGCTATACCTTTGAGAATTTTGTGGTCGGCCCGTCTAACCGCCATGCCTATGCATATTCTTTTGCCGTAGCAGAATCTCCTGCCAAGGCCTATAATCCCCTTTTTATCTATGGCGGGGTGGGGTTAGGCAAAACGCACCTTATCCAGGCAGTCTGTCACCATATCAAAAATAAGGCGGGGGCTAATTTAAAAATTTACTATCTTTCTTCAGAGCGTTTTACCAATGAACTCATTGACGCTATACAGCATAAATCCACCTCGGCCTTCAGGCAGAAATACAGGAACGTGGATGTCCTGGTTATCGACGACATCCACTTTATAGCAGGCAAGGAATCCACGCAGGAGGAATTCTTCCATACCTTTAACACGCTATATGACGCGCATAAACAGATTATATTCTCTTCGGACAGGCCGCCAAAAGAAATATCCAATCTTCAGGAGAGGCTTGTCTCGCGTTTCGGTTGGGGCCTTACCACAGATATCCAGCCTCCTGATTTAGAAACGCGCGCGGCCATATTAAAAAAGAAGATAGAACGGGAGTCTGTGCCCATACCCGACGAGGTTATATTTTTTATTGCGCAGCTTATCAAGACCAACATTAGAGAACTGGAGGGCGCCCTCATCCGCACCATAGCCTATTCTTTGCTGGAAGAGAGGCCCATTACACTGGGATTGGCCAGGGAGGTCTTGAAAGATTTATTAAAAGAACCTAAAAAATTAATTACCGTTGATTTTATACAACGCTGCGTGGCGGAAGAGTTTGGCGTATCCCTGCAGGACTTAAAGACAAAACGGCGTAATAAGACTATAGTATTACCCAGACAGATAGCTATGTATTTAAGCAGGGAGTTGACGGATTTCTCCTTGCCTGAAATAGGGAATCTTTTTGGCGGCAAAGACCATACCACGGTGCTGCATTCCTATAATAAAATTAAAGGGGACCTGAATACAAACACTGGGTTGAAAGACAAGGTAGAGAGAGTTATACAGGTTATTAAACAATAAATTAAGCGGTTATCCAGAAGTTGTTTTTGAATTTACCATAACTAAAATACTATACTTATAGATTTTTTAACAGAAAAACTTACCACTATTACTTTTATTACTATATTAATGTATTTAATATATAAAACAGAAGGAGAGTATTATGAAATTCAAAGTTGAAACAAGTATTTTGTTAAGCGGCATACAGACAGTGCAGAATATTATAACCGCAAAATCAGCCCTGCCCATACTTTCCAATATTTTAATCGAGACGCAAAAAGACGGCCTAAAATTAACCGCTACAGACCTGGACATAGGTATAAGCTGTGTAGTGCCTGTGGACATCCAGGAACCGGGGGCAATCACTGTCCCCGCGAAAAGATTCAGCGATATCATTAAAGAGTTGCCGGATAACCTTGTCAACATAACTACTAAAAAAAATAATTTGGTTATCATTGAAACAGAGACCTGCCAATTTAAGCTTATGGGGTTAGGGGTGGAAGAGTTCCCTAAAATGCCGGATTTTAAAGATAAAGAGGCGATCAAGTTAGAACAGGCGGCTTTAAAACAAATGTTGAACCTCACCTCTTTTGCGGTCTCGTTTGATGAGACGAGGTATATCTTAAGCGGCATACTCTTCCGGATTGATAAAAATAATCTCAACCTGGTGGCCACGGATGGTAAAAGGCTGGCAATTATAGAGAGAAAACTCAAACACGAGACAGACAAAGACATGCGTATTATTGTGCCGGTCAAGGCGATTCATGAATTAAGCCGCGCCCTGCAAGAAGAGGGGGAGCTGTCCTTAATCCTGGGGAACAACCAGGTATTATTTGATTTGGGCAAGGTGATTATTATTTCGCGTCTCATTGAGGGCGAGTTCCCGGATTACCGGCAGGTCATACCGCCGGCCTCGGATAATAAAGTTAAAATCGGGCGCACCCTGTTTTTGCTGGCCGTCAGAAGAGCGGCATTGCTTTCTACCCCGGACTACCAGGCGGTAAGGCTGGAGGTCTTTAAGAATAAATTGGTGATTTCCAAATCGACCCCGGATATCGGGGAATCCCGCGAAGAAATACCCGTTGAATTCCAGGGTAAAGAGATGGCAATCGGTTTTAACCCCAATTACCTGATAGAGGTCTTAAAAAATCTGACGGAGGAAACAATAGACCTTGAGTTAACCGATAGCGAGAAACCCGGGGTTATACGTATTAACGGATACATTTATATTGTGTTGCCGATGCGCCTGAGCTAAATTCGCCCCGCTCATGAGCGGGGCTCATTGAAGATGGAAGCAATAAAAGACACAGTGCACAATGTAATAAAGGGCTTGATGACGGCAAAGGGGCAATCTTGCGGCGATGACCCGCAGGCCTGGTTAAAAAAAACCCTAACAACAAAGGAATTGAGGCATATAAAATGCAATTATTTTAAAAAAGGAATTTTAGGCCTCAGCGTAGATTCTTCCGGCTGGCTTTACAACCTGAATCTGCAGAAGGAAGAGCTACTGGCCAGGCTCAAGAAGCACTCCAGCGCTATAAAGGAAATCCGTTTTCGTATCGGAGAACTAAAGTGAACCCCGTTAGAAACTGTTTTGTTAACGGGGTTGAAGGGAGGTTTCTAACGGGGTGAAGAAGACAAAGGTAAGACATGAAAAACCAGGCGGCAGGCCCGTCGAGGAAACGCCTCCGCAGCAAGGCAAAGACAAGGTCTACGACGCCACTACTATACAGGTATTAGAAGGCACAGAGGCGGTCAGGCGCAGGCCGGCGATGTATATCGGCGATACCTATGTGCGCGGGCTCCACCACCTCGTTTACGAGGTAGTGGATAATAGCGTAGATGAGCATCTGGCGGGCTACGGCGATTCCATCACCGTAACCGTTAATTCGGATAATAGCGTAGGCGTTACGGACAACGGCCGCGGCATCCCCGTGGATATGCATAAGACCGAGAAGAAGCCGGCGGTAGAGGTGGCCTTGACTACCCTGCATGCCGGAGGAAAATTCGACCACCGCGTTTATAAGGTATCCGGAGGTTTGCATGGCGTCGGCGTGAGCGTGGTCAATGCCCTCTCTGACTGGCTGGAGGTCGAGGTGCGCAGGGACGGCAAGGTTTATCATCAGCGTTATGAGCGGGGCAAAACAGCTTCCAGGCTTACGGTCATCGGCAAAAGCAATTCTACCGGCACCAAGGTAACCTTTAAGCCCGACCGCACGATTTTTACCAAGATAGATTTTTCCTACGATATATTATCGCAACGCTTGAGGGAACTCGCTTTCTTGAATAAGGGCTTAAAAATCAAGTTGAGCGACGAGCGCAGCGATAAAGAATCAATATTTGAATTTCCCGGGGGGATCGTCTCCTTCGTGGAGTATTTAAATAAAAATAAAAACCCCCTGCATAACAAGGTCATCTATTTCCAGAAGACGCAGGACAATGTGGTCCTGGATGGCGCGCTCCAGTATAACGACGGTTACGCGGAAACCATTTTTTCCTTCGCCAATACTATTAACACCGTCGAGGGCGGCACGCACCTCTCCGGGTTTAAGTCGGCCCTGACGCGCGCCATTAACCAGTACGCCAAAAACAAAAACCTGATCAAGAATGATGAGATTGCCATCAGCGGCGAAGATGTGCGCGAAGGGCTAACCGCGGTCATCAGCGTAAAGATGCCTGAGCCGCAGTTTGAAGGCCAGACCAAGACCAAATTGGGGAATTCGGAAATAGAGGGGCTGGTAGCATCCGCAAGCCTGGACGCCCTGGCAAGCTATTTTGAAGAAAACCCCTCGATAGCGAATAAAATTATAGATAAGGTCATTGTGGCCTCGCGGGCGCGGGAGGCAGCGCGCAAGGCGCGCGAGCTGACCCGTAGAAAAGGCGCGCTGGAGGGCGCGGGCCTGCCGGGGAAATTAGCGGATTGCTCCGAGAGAGACGCGGCCTTATGCGAATTGTATATAGTGGAAGGCGATTCCGCCGGGGGCTGTTTTTTTGGAGACACCAAAGTGGCTTTAACTGATGGGCGAAACATCACTTTTAAAGAATTGATAAACGAAGAAAAGATTGGCAAAAAAAATTATTGTTATACTATCGGTCACGACGGTAGAATCGCAATTGGGGAAATAAAAAACCCAAGAATAACAAAACAAATGGCTGAAGTTATCAAAGCTGTGCTTGATAATAACGAAGAAATTATTTGTACCCCCGACCATCAGTTTATGCTAAAGGACGGCAGTTATAAAATGGCAAAAGATTTAACCCCAGACGATTCTTTAATGCCGCTTTATCGCCAATATTCTAAAATTGGCGGTCGGATTACTATTGAAGGATATGAAATGGGTTTTGACTCAAAGACGAATAAATGGATTTTTACCCATTTATTATCTGATAGATATAATTTAGAGAAGGGCGCTTCGTTAATAGAACATGGCGACACCATTCATCATAAAGATTTCAACAAGCGGAATAATAACCCGGATAATTTAGTAAGAATGAGCAATAGAGAGCACTTCTTATATCACACGACAGTGCTTCAAAATACGCTTCACAGCAAAGAGATAAAGGAAAAATCCAGAAAAGCTCATCTATTGCCAAGTTATCGGGAAAAAGTTAAAAAAATTATGACGACGCCAGAGATGAGAAAAATGTTAAGCCAAAGAGCAAGAAAACAATGGGAAAGCGATGAATACAAAAATTATATGACCCAAAAGTTCTTGGAATTTTATCATAGCCACCCGGAGTATCAAACGAAAAATGCGCAAACCTTGAATCTGGCTCAGAAGAATTATTGGTCTCAAGAAAGCCACAGAGAACGACAAGCCAATAGGGTTAAAGAGCATTTTAAGGCGCATCCTCAGAGGAGGGGATGGTTATCCCGGATTGCTAAGCAGCAATGGGAAGATGAGCAGCTGTTGCAATGGCGACGGGAGAAGACCCGGGGGCAGTGGACAGATGATTTTAGAAAGAAGAGAAAGGTTGCCTATAGCCAAGTTTATTTAAAGGCAGGCCTGGAATTCGCAAAAATGATATATGAGCAATATGGGGATATTGATTTATATAACCGCCAGAGAAAAGCCTTGCCCAAAAGGGACAACAATTTAGTAAAATTAGAAACATTAATCAGCCGGTTCTTTGCTGGCGATAAAGATTCTTTACTAGAAGCAGTAAAAAATTATAATCACAAAATCAAAGGTATCCAAAAGCTTTCAGAGAGGATAGATGTGTATGATATAGAGGTGCCTAATACCCATAATTTTGCCTTAGCCAGCGGTGTATTTGTGCACAATAGTGCCAAGCAAGGCCGGGACAGGAGATTCCAGGCAATACTACCGATAAAAGGAAAAATTCTCAATGTAGAAAAGGCGCGACTGGATAAAATTTTCTCCAACGAAGAGATCCGCAACATCATCACTGCCCTGGGCACAGGCATAGGCGAGGAGTTTGATCTGAGTAAACTACGCTATCATAAAGTAGTGCTTATGGCCGATGCCGACACGGATGGTTCGCATATTAGAACTTTATTGTTAACGCTTTTATACCGCCACATGCCTAAGTTAGTAGAAGAAGGCCATATCTACATTGCCCAGCCGCCTTTATTCAAGATCAAAAGAGGACAGCGCGAGGAGTATATCCAGACCGAGCATCAGATGGACGAACTGATTTTAGACTTAGGCCGGGAGGGGCACAAGCTCTTGCGCTTAAAAGATAAGCGCACCTTTACGGATAACCAGTTTAAAGAACTGTTAGAATTGCTGGTAGAATTAGAGAAATTGGGCAAGAATTTAGAGAAAAAGGGAGTGGAAATCGTAAAATACCTCACTTTTAGACATCCGAAGACCAAAAAAATGCCTATTTATAGGGTAAAAGTGGAGGGGAAAGACCATTTTCTCTATTCTGACCCTGAATTGGCTAAATTGACTGCCGGGGAGGATAAGGATGAGTTCGATATTTTAGAGCTTTTTGAGGCCAGTGAAATAGGCCAGGTTATTGCCAAGATAGAAAAAATGGGCTTGGATATTGCTACCTATAGCCCGGGAGGCCTCCTGCAAAAAGAAAAGAAAGCCAGGGCCATTTATCGCATTACTAATGAAAAGGAGCAAAAGGACCTCTATGCCCTGAAGGAAGTATTGGCCTATATTAAAGAGGCAGCTACAAAAGGCATGCATATACAAAGATACAAAGGCTTAGGCGAGATGAATCCGCAGCAGCTCTGGGAAACGACTATGGACCCGGAGAAACGCACGCTTTTAAAAGTAACCTTAGAGGATGCGGTGGAGACGGATAAGATGTTTACGGTTCTGATGGGCGATCAAGTGGAGCCGCGCCGCGAATTTATTGAAAACTACGCCCATCAGGTGAAGAACCTGGACATATAACATGTATACGCGCAACGAAAAAATAATACCCAGGTATATCGAGGAAGAGGTTAAGGACTCCTACTTGAATTACGCGATGAGCGTAATTGTGGGCCGGGCGCTTCCGGATGTGCGCGACGGCTTAAAGCCCGTGCATCGCAGGATACTTTTTGCGATGCAGGATCTAGGCTTAGAGCATACCAAGCCTTTTAAAAAAGCAGCGCGTATAGTGGGCGAGTGTTTTGTAAAAGACACGTTTGTTTTAACCAGTAAAGGCCTTTTGCCGATACAGGATATAGCGATAGGAGACCGCGTTTTTACGCAAAACAACTTAAGCAAGGCCGTTGCTCTTTATGAAATGCCCTCAAAGCCATTGTTAAGGGTGTGTCTTGAAAACGGCTCTTCCAATATCGTTACCCCTTCCCAAAAATTCAAAATTTTTAATAAGGATTTAAACTACGAGTGGAAAGAAGCCAGCGCTCTTAGTAAAGAGGATTACATTGTAATTAAATGCGATTATCCCGCAATAGAAAATTATGTTGATTTGGGGCCTTGCGCTGGGCGCAGCGTTAAATTTAATGAAAACATCGCTTATCTGTTAGGCCTGTTTTTATCCGACGGCTGGATAGAGAAAAAAAGAGGGCGGCTTTGTTTCTATTCAAATAGCAGGGAGGCGATAGAAAGAATTTTTAATATATTGAAAGCAGAATTTGGGTATATGCCTACGGTTGAAACAATTGATTATACCTATCAAAAAGCGGAAGGGAACGTTAAGAATACCGGCTATCAGATACGCATTAATAGGCAGGCCATCAATGGATTTTTAGGCGAGAAATTTAACTTGAATAACGTGTGGGCATATACAAAGACAATACCCCGGCAAGTATTTGTTTCTCCTTCTTCGGTGATATTTGCTTTGCTTTCAGGCTTGATAGACGGCGACGGCAGCATCCATGCCGACAGAAATGTTATTCATTATGGCTCAATTTCCGAAGCACTTATAAATAAAATACAGTTGTTATTGCAGCACCAAAACATTTTAGGATATCGATATTATGATGAGCCTAAAGGTGTTCATATAGTGAATGGCAGGCCAGTAGAGGGTAGATATGGGTTTTATGGTTTAGAATTCCGGGGCCGATACGCGTTATTGTTATCTTCACAGCTGGACCTCGCCGATAAGAATAAAAAAGCGCGACTTGAGGCAATGCTCGCCAAAAGACAAAGGGATTGTTGGTCCGATATAGATATTATTCCTTTCGCGGCAGAAAAAATATTTGAAGAATTAAGCAGGCATCATTTAGGCGCGGGGTGGTATCAGGATTCCCACGGCGGCAAATTCAGAATGGGTATAAAGTATCAAAGCGGATGTAAAATTAGATACTCAGCAAACCTGAGGGAAAAACCCTTAAGAATATCTCAGATTGTAGGTTGGGGCATTCTAGATAAACTTAAGGCGATAGATTCGCCGTTGGGGGGGGTTATAGATTCTATTATTGAAGACCGCCTTTCTTTTGTAAGAGTGGAATCTATTGAATTGGCGCCCGCGGAGAAAACTTACGATATTCAAGTAGAAAACGAACATGAATTTATTGCCAATGGGATGGTATCGCATAATTGTCTGGGAAAATATCATCCGCACGGCGACATAGCAGTCTACGATGCGTTAATTAGAATGGCCCAGGATTTTTCTTTACGTTATCCTTTGGTGGAAGGCCAAGGAAATGTGGGCAGCGTAGATGGCGATTCACCGGCCGCCATGAGATATGTAGAGGCCAGGTTAGCCGCGATTTCCGACGAGATGCTCGCGGATATCGATAAAGACACGGTGAACTTCGGGCCAAATTTTGACGCCTCCTTAAAAGAACCGCTGCTTCTGCCTGCCGTGTTACCCAACCTTCTGGTCAACGGTTCAAGCGGTATTGCCGTGGGTATGGCCACCAACATCCCGTCGCATAATTTAAATGAGGTAGCCGATGCCATTATTTATCTTTTAGAGCATCCTGAGGCGGAAATCAAAGACCTGATGCGTTATATCAAGGGCCCGGATTTCCCGACGGGCGGAGTGATCTGCGGCAGGGCCGGCATCAAAGATGCTTATACCACAGGCAGGGGCAAGTTGACAGTGCGGGCGCGCTCCGCCGTTGAGCATCAGAAGAGCGGCAAGGACTCAATTGTCATTACCGAGATTCCTTATCAGGTGCAGAAGGCCGCGCTGATTGAAGCTATTGCGGCTTTGGTGGATGAGAAGAAGATAGAGGGGATTTCGGATATCCGCGACGAATCCGATAAAGAGGGTATGCGCATTGTGGTGGAACTGAAGCGCGATACCGAGTCGCAGGTCGTCTTAAATCAACTTTTTAAGCATACGCAATTAGAAAGCACCTTTGGGGTGATTATGCTGGCGCTGGTAGATAACCGGCCCAAGGTCTTGAACCTGCGCCAGATGCTCGATGCTTATATCGCGCACCGCAAGGTGATTATCCGCCGCCGCACGCAATTTGAATTAGACAAGGCCTTAAAGAGGGCGCATATTTTAGAGGGCTTAAAGATCGCCTTGAAATTTATTGACCGTATCATAAAGACCATTAAGACCTCCAAGAATGTGGAGAATGCCAAAGAGCGCCTGATGAAAGAATTCGGCCTTTCCGAGATTCAATCTCAGGCCATATTGGAGATGCAGCTGCAGCGGCTGACCGCCCTTGAACGCGATAAGATTGATGCGGAATATATGGAGTTGCTTAAGAAGATTGAGCTGTGCAAGGCCATTCTGGCCTCGGAGAAGAAAATCGAGGGGATTGTGAAGGACGAATTGGAAACGCTCAAGAAAAAATACGGGGACCAGCGCCGCACGGATATAGTCGGCGAGGTAGAGGAATTAGAAGTAGAAGACCTTATCGCTGAAGAGGACGTGGTGGTAACGATTAGCCATGGCGGTTACATCAAACGCCTGCCAGTAAGCAGCTATCGCAAGCAGAAGCGCGGCGGCACGGGCGCTAGCGGAGCCGAGGTCAGAGAAGAAGATTTTATTGAGCATCTTTTTGTGGCCTCGACCAAGGATTACCTCCTGGTCTTTACGGATAAGGGGCAGGTGCACTGGTTAAAGGTTTATGAGATTCCGCAGGCCAGCCGCGTCTCCAAAGGGAAAGCCATCATTAATTTAATGCAGATGGCGCAGGGCTATAAGGTAAGCTCCACGATACCGGTGAAAGAATTCTCTGCGGATAAATATTTGGTGATGGTTACCCGGCAGGGCCAGATTAAGAAGACCAGGCTCGACGCTTACAGCAACCCGCGCAAAGGCGGCATTATCGGCATTACCCTCGATAAAGGCGATGAGCTGATTGGCGTAGAATTAACCGATGGCAAGCAGGAATTGTTTATCGGCACCCGTCAGGGCAAGGCGGTCAGATTTTCAGAGGCGAAGGTCCGGGATATGGGTAGAGCTGCCAAAGGCGTGCGCGGTATCTCTTTAGCCAAGAAAGACGAAGTGATTGATATGGTCCTGGCGGAGAAGGATACTACTATTTTAACGGTGACAGAGTTGGGCTTTGCCAAACGCACGCCGATAAAAGAATACCGGCTGACCAGCCGCGGCGGCAAGGGCGTCATCAATATAAAAGTGACCAATAAAAACGGCCAGGCAGTCAGCTTGAAGACAGTCAGCGACAAGGATGAGCTGATGGTGATTACCCAGAATGGGATGTTTCTGCGCTGCGCCATCAAAGATATCCGCTCTACCGGCCGCTCTGCTCAAGGCGTGCGCCTGATTAAGCTGCAGGATAAAGACCGCGTCTCCTGCGTCGCCCCCGTCATTGCCGAAGAGGAAGAATAACATGACCCTGTCGTCTAGCCTGGTCTAGGACAAGAGCTTTTTCCCGCATCCAGCTATTACGAAGACGATGCGGGATCCCGCCTCGTAAGTTGATAGATGGATGCGGGACAAGCTCTGGAGACGAAGATGTATTACGTGTATGTTTTGAGAAACGAAAAAGGCGAGCATTATATCGGCTCTTGCGAAGATATCGCGATACGTTTCAAGAGACACAATCAAAATAGCGTAAGGTCTACTAAACATAAAGGACCGTTTCAAATAGCGTACCAGGAAGAGTTTGGTACTAAGACAGAGGCACGTAAGCGCGAGAACGAATTAAAACGCTATAAAGGCAACAGCTTCTTTAGGAGATTGCTGCAAGAAACTTCAGTCCCCATCGTCTAGCCTGGTCTAGGACAAGAGCTTTTCAAGCTCTCGACACCGGTTCAAATCCGGTTGGGGACGCTGTAATTTTAGGACAAGAGCCTTTTCCCGCATCTGGCTATTACGAAGACGATGCGGGATCCCGCCTCGGTAGGAGAGAGACGGAGGCGGGACAAGCTCTCGACACCGGTTCAAATCCGGTTGGGGACGCTTAGTCTTATGTGTGGAATAATCGGATATATCGGAGAAAGACAGGCACAACCTTTACTCTTAAACGGGCTTAAGCGCCTGGAATACCGTGGTTATGACTCCACGGGGGTGGCTGCATTTCTGCCCAAGAATAACTCTCTTACAGTAAGAAAGCTTCCTGGTAAAGTGAGAGATTTAGAGCATCTTTTGAAAAAAAAGCCTCTCTCTAGCAGTCTTTTTTTGGGTCACGTCCGCTGGGCAACACACGGGGAGCCAAATCAAGTCAATACCCACCCGCATTTAGATTGTCAGGCCGAGATAGCCCTGGTGCATAACGGGATTATCGAGAATTACAGCGAATTAAAAAAGGAGCTAATCAAGGAAGGCCATCGTTTTGTCAGCCAGACGGACACGGAAGTCATCGTGCATTTAATTGAAAAATTCTATAAAGGCATTCCACTGGAAGAGGCGGTGCGTAAATGCATCAAGCGCTTAGTCGGCTCTTTTGCTATCGGGGTTATCTCTAAAAGAGAGCCGGATAAACTAATTGGCGCCCGTTTAGGCAGCCCTTTGATTGTAGGCTTAGGTAAGAATGAAAACTTTCTCGCCTCGGATGTGCCGGCAGTATTAGACTCTACGAAAGAAGTAGTTTTCTTAGAGGAAAACGAGCTCGTGGTACTTACCAAGACCAGCTATAAAATAACGGATTTTCAAGGTAAAGAAATCAGCAGGAGGCCAGTTCACATTGGCTGGGATATCGCCCAGGCCGAGAAACAGGGATATAAACATTTTATGCTTAAAGAAATCAATGAGCAGCCGGGTATTGCCGAGAACCTACTGCAGATGAGGGTAAAAGAAGCAGGTAAAATTATTTTTGAAGAGCAGCTCATCCCCGAAGAAGACTTAAGAGCGATAAAAAATATTGCTATTGTTGCCTGCGGCACAGCTTATCATGCGGGCCTGGTAGGCAAGTATATTTTGGAATCCATTTGCCGGGTCCCGACTTCTATTGATGTATCCAGTGAATTCAGATATCGCGATCTTTTAATCGATAGAGATACCTTAGTTATTGCGATAAGCCAATCCGGAGAAACAGCAGATACCTTAGCCGGAGTAAGAGAAGCCAGGAAACACGGGGCAAAAATACTTTCTATCTGCAATGTCTTGGGCTCTAGCCTTACCCGGGAATCCGACGGCGTGATTTATACCCACGCCGGACCAGAGATAGGCGTGGCTTCTACCAAGGCTTATACAGCGCAGCTGGTTGTGCTGTATCTGTTTGCTTTTTATCTGGCAGAAGCCAAAAATATTTTACCCAAAGAAAAGATACGAAAATACCTTGAGGAATTAAAAAGGGTTCCCGGGCTTATGGAGTCAATCTTAAAGGAGCAGGCTAATATAGCAAGGCTTGCCCGTCGGCACGCGCATTTTGGCTCATTTTTATTTTTAGGCAGAAACATCAATTACCCTTCTGCTTTAGAAGGCGCGCTCAAACTTAAAGAAATTTCTTATATTCCGGCTGAAGGTTATGCCGCCGGAGAGATGAAGCACGGGCCAATTGCCCTGATTGATGAATACCGGGCAGTGGTCTGCATTGCTGCGGAGTCTAAGGTTTACGAAAAAATGATTTCCAATATTCAGGAGATACACAGCCGTCGCGGCAAAATTATTGCCATTGCTACAGAAGGGGATAAAAAAATAAAGGAGTTAACCAGCGAGATTATCTATATTCCAGAAATCGAAGAGAGCTTCTCTCCTTTGCTGGTGGCACTTCCTTTACAGTTATTGGCCTACCATATTGCAGTGAAACGCGGCTGTGATGTCGACCAGCCGCGTAATTTAGCTAAGTCCGTAACGGTAGAATAAAATGGGGTCAGAATTATTTTTGCCACGAACGAAGAGAAAAAATAATTCTGACCCCTGACCCCCATGCTCTATATTGTCGCCACCCCCATAGGTAATCTTAAAGACATAACGTTACGCGCCATCGAGGTTCTAAAATCCGTAGATTTGGTTGCCTGCGAAGATACGCGGCATAGCAAAATCTTGCTGGAGCATTACGGCATCAAGACCCCTACTACGAGCTTTTTTCAGCACAATAGATTTACCAAAGGAGAATACATCTTAAGGCTTTTGAAAGAAGGCAAGGATGTGGCTTTGGTTTCCGATGCCGGCACACCCGGCATCCTCGACCCAGGATATAACCTCATTAATTTAGCCATTAAGAATAATATTACGATGACAGTTATCCCCGGGCCAAGCGCCTTTATTAATGCCTTGGTTTTATCCGGAAAGCCGGCGCACCAATTTTTCTTTGCCGGATTCCTGCCCAACCGCAGGCAAGCCCGCCAAAATAAGCTGCGCGAATTAGCCAGGCTTAAGCAGACCATTATTTTTTATGAGTCCTGCCACCGTATTTTAGCTACCTTAGCCGACATAGAGGCGCTCTTGGGCGACAGAGAAATAGCCGTTGCCAGGGAACTAACCAAAAAATTTGAAGAAATAAAACGCGGCAGCGCCAAAAATATCCTCGCTGCATTTAAATCCCAAAGACCCCGCGGAGAATTTGTAGTCGTAATCTAAAAGCGCTTGACAAAGTATACTCATTAGTGTATACTTTGTCTGGAGGTGAGGATTATGGTAAATACGATTGCTTTAAAAAAGTTACGGCCCCAGCTGCCCCAGGTGATAAATAATATCGATACTAAATTAGACCGCTATATTGTGACTAAAAGAGCCAAGCCCATAGCTATAATGATGAGCCTGGATGATTACGATGGGCTCCTGGAGACCATCGAGATTCTTTCCGATAAAGAAATGGTAAAAAATATAAGGCGGGCCAAGAGAGAAATCAGGGCCGGCAAGACTATTTCTTTGGAAGAATTGCGCCGCAAAATAGAAAATGTATAAGATAGAATTTTCTCGTCTGGCAGCCAAAAGGCTAGAGAAGGTCTACGCAAGCGAAAAGAAACTTTATTTTCGCTTTATTACTGCCATAGAAGCCCTCAAGACTAATGCCTATCAAGGCAAAAGGCTAAAAGGAAGGCTCAAAGGCGACTTTTCCTTGCGCGTAGGCAGTTACCGCATAATCTACACTGTCCATCAAGATAAGCTTATCGTATATATTATTGACCTCGGCCACAGAAAAGAGATTTACCGCTAAACGTTCCCTCCCAACCAAAAGAAACCGCTTTCCCAAAACCCCCTAAATACCCTTGAACTCCCCTTACCTATATAGCATACTTTTTATATATAATTAAGGCTGATAAACTCCAATAAAACCCATTCAATATGCAGCGTAAAATTTTTAAATTTATCTCTCTTTTTCTCTGCTTCTGTTTGCTCTTTCAGCAGACAGGCCTTGCGCAAGTTGCTGGCGAGCTAGACCTCTCCGGCTATTTTGGCAGCCTGCGCAGCGCTTTTAGCTCGGATAAATTCCGGCCCCTGCATCTACGTTATCTTTCTTACGATAACCTCAACAATAGTTTTAAGCTTCTCCTAGATAAAGGCGATGCTATGAAGGGTCTGTCCCCGAAGGGGACTGACCCTAACGATATTACCAAGGGGACTGTCCCTTTAGAGGAAGCCACCAAGACTCTCCTTAACTACTTCTTCGTAGGCATCTCTCTCCCCAACTCCAGCTTCTGGGTCAACCTTCGGCCTGACTCACCTGACAACATCATTGATGATTGGCTTGCCCAGACTGATGTAGGAAAAATCCTTCTGGAGGCAGACCTGCAGTTGAAGAAAGACACCGCTTCTTTTACCTCTCCCCAGACTCCCGAAGGCAAGAAATACTGGACTCAGCTCTATAAGAAAGCAGAAGAGCTCTTAGGCTACGAGAATATCACCATCCCCACTTTAACACGTCCCTGGATTGTGCCAGGTGAAATCATCATCCGCGAGACCCAAGACAATGCCTACATCTATAAAGCTACTCTTAAGGTAATGCTGGAGCAGGATTACCTTAAGGATTCAACTACCTACAAATTCTCTGACCCGCGGCTCAAAGCCTTAAATGAATACTCAAGCCAACTCATCCGAGAACTGATTATCCCTAAGCTGACTAAAGAAGTGAACACCTCCAAGCGCTACGCTCCCCTAAGGCAGGTCTATTACTCTTTAATCTTAGCCCAGTGGTTTAAAGCCAGATTCTACGGCAAGGGTGGTCTTTATTCTTACCTCATTGACAAGAAGAACCTTTCTAACCTAACTTCCCAAGAGCCCTGGTCCAAGAATGCCTACTTCAAACAATACCAAACCTCCTTCAAAGACGGCGAATACAACCTCAAAGAACCCATCTCCACCCCCTTTGGCCAGAGCGTGAGGAGTTATATGTCAGGAGGGATTGCCTTGATGTCCTCTTCGCCAATACCCACAGTTGGTAAGACATCAACAACTGAAATAGGAACTTCCTTTGTTTCGGTATCAGGTAGTCCTCAGCGAGACTTTCCTATTGCTACTAATAAATACTTGTTAGGCTTAGCCACAGGTGGCAAAGCAGCTAGCCCAGCAGAAGTAAGCGTTAAACTTGAAGAATCCGCAAGTTCCCCGGCTTTTGCCGAAGCCGAAATACCTAATATTTTACAGGGTGGCACGGTTAAGCTTACGCACATTATTCATGGCACCAGCGTAGAAAAACTAGAAAAAATAATTTTTGTATCGAAAGGCAATTTAATACCAGGGCCATCCCGCTCCGTGTTCTTTTACGGCTTAAACATGAACCATCCCAAGTCAACAGCAATAAGAAAGAGTTTGATTAATCGCAACAAAATGCGGGGTGGAGTGAATTTAGAATTTAGTGTACCAAAGTTAAAAGAATTGAATCCGCATTTAAAGATTTATGCTGCCGCAGAGGTTATGTCAGATGACAATGTGCCCCTAGCAGCACTTATAAAAGAAAGCAAGGCACATATCATTGAAGTTCTTACCTCGCGCTATGGATCACTTAGCTCGCAACAGAAAGAATCTATTGCTAACGCATTGGGCTATTCCGAATGGACAAATCTCGCTCAAGACTTAGAAATAAGTCTAGGAGAAGAATCGAATCAGCCCACCAGTTCGCGGATTTCTGATCAATCCGTCTCCTCGCCCCTCAGCCAGCAGCCCGCCGCCGCATCGCCGGCGGAGGCTGTATCTTCGCCTTTAAGTCGGCGTGATTTTCTTAGAATATCGGCGGCGTTAGCATTACTCCTTCCGTCTATGGCTGAAGCGGCTCGCCGAGGGGTTGATATTGCGGGTTTAGAGAAGCGCGTCTTATCTGGCGACCTCACAGCCATAGATGACTTAGGTAAGATGGCCTCACGTGGCGAAAGCCGTGCTGTTTTTGTTTTGCATGAGCTCGCTAGGGACAACGAAAAAGAAGATATTACAGCCAAAGCCAAGGAAACCATGGGCAGAATCAATCCCAAGACACTTAAAGACAACGCCGAGGGAGGATATAGAGATTCTGTCACCGCCCTAGTAGCACTTGCTCTCCATAATCCCGAGGCCAAAAAGGCCCTGCATACATTTAATCCCCGCGTTTTTATAAATAACGCTTTCGAGAAACAAGATAGAATATCTATCGGGGCTTTAAGAGACCTCGTTTTCTTCGGAGATAACGCCGTTGCTTTGAATGGATTAGTGTATATAGCAACGGGTAAGAATTTTGGCCCGGCTTTCCAGGCCTTAGAGGACCTTGTTTATTCCAATAAGGCCATAGCGTTAAATGCATTAAAGGATTTAGTCGCTAAGGGCCATATAGAGGCCGCATGGCGCTTAGGAGAAGTTGCTATTGATAACCCTGCCGCCAGGGAATTCCTTGGCACCCTTCCTTCTCTTTATGTTGACATTTTTGTAACGAAGGCCCGGCAAGGTAATAAGGAGTCTATTTGGAGTGGATTAAGAATCTTTGCTCTTTTCGGGAACAGTTATGCCGAAGCTAAGTTAAAGGTTTTGAAAAACGAAAACAATAAGATGGCAAAAGCGGCCCTAGAAGACCTTTCTATCCGGCGTGAATCGGAATCTGGTTCTTCGTCTCTTACGGTATCCGAGAACGCCGCCTCCTCGCCAATGAAAAATGGAGGATACGAAAATATCTGGCAAGGTTTTATTGATATTTTAAATCGCATTCCAAGAGGAATAGGCGTGAGTAGTTTTCCAAGCACGGGTAATGTATATAAGAAATTGCCTTTTATGAAGTTTAGTTCCATTACCACCGTCTTCTATATGGACAGATGCATTGGAGTTCATCCCGACGCAAAGTGGAGGTACGATGTTAAAGTTAAGGACACGATTAACGGCCATGAGAGTGATTTTATTGGTTTTTTAATATTTGCCGATGATAATTATAGACCAGTTGCCTTTGCGATTAACTCAGCGTTATTCAGCGACAACGCATGGCCAGGTGAACTTAAAGGTATGTATGTTTTGATGCCTGTAGATAATAGGATATTTAATGTAATAGTTAAGAGACTAGAAGATGAGATACCTCCGGGACACTTTAAACCATTCTTAAATGCGAGTAATTTCGCTGATACAACAGGAAATGAGCGTCTCTTTACCTCGCATTTGAAAGAAAGGGATAGGGAAAAATTAGCGGCTTTATTCAGCTCAAATATTTACTTCAGGCATCTCATCGAATATTTAGTTGCAAAAGCTGGCATCAATGTCGGCTTTGGGAATCTTTTGTTTCTAAAAGAGAGCCAGTTTGGTGGTGAGCAAGACTTCGTTGATCATTCACACGGCCGAGATTTAATCGTAAGACTGAATACCCTAACTGCTTTTAATCCTACGGGAGATAAATTAGTGAACGATGAAGTCTTGGTTCATGAGATAATACATGTGCTTTTTGATCTCTGGGCAAAAAGCTACAATGATGTCGTTACAGGCAGAGCGCATTCCGAAGTAGATTTAGAACATAAGGCCAATATTGAAGCATTACAATATTTGGCAGGCAGAAAAAAGCTTCTTGAAACAGGGAAACGCAGCGCTTCAACTGAAGATGTGAACAAGCCATCGTACTACTTGTTAAATGAAACCTTAGCCTATCTCTTTGGATCAGTGTATTACTGGCTAAACAACCCAACCGCTATACAGCCATCGCCTTTTAACCAATTAGCCCGTAACGATATCACATACGAAGATATACAATTTTTGCACAAACTTGGTTTATTGCCTGATGAAAGCCTTCGGTTAGCTAAAGATATTTTTTCTCAAGGCGAACACCCCGAGACCGCACCCTCTCAGGTGCTTGAAGGCGCCGCCGCCGCATCGCCGGTGCAAAACCAACAGTCGCGTCGGCAATTTATGAAGACCTTGGTGGGTGCAGGCGCAGTCGCGGTGTCCGGCATCGCTGAGGCGAAGAGTAACGCTCAAGGGAAACCTAGTAAAGAAGAACTGGCAAAGATACGCAGGGATAATGAAAGAAAATGGCAGGAAATCAGAGAATTTATCATAAAAGAACTCCCGGAAGAAGCCCAGGAAGCATATAAAAAAGGAAACAGGGAAGAGCAAAACAAACGAGTAGTAGCAATTCTTGAGAAATTGGCAAAAGAAGGTAGATTTAGGTCGCAAGAGGGGAAATTTAATAAAGTTCATATCATTCCTATTGAAGGACTGTTTGAAAAATATTCCCTTAAAATAGCCGATCCTTTCTATAGCCCACCCGGACTTATTAATAAAAGGAATTCTTTTTTCTTTGTGGATAAAAATTTCTTAGAAGATAGAGAGGTAGCCCAAAGAATAAACCGAATGCTAAATCCACCCCATCAGTGGATTCTTTATGTTGGTCTTGGTGGCATAGGAGGTTTTATTATCTTTGTTCTATCTACATTGATTTGGCAGGGTTGGGAGCAAAAGATACCTAAGACACCGACCCAGATAAGTTTTTATCGCGTAGCCACTGCGCTCAGAAAAGCAGGCGTAGAAGAACAATACATACAGACAATTCTTTCTGCTTTAAATAGAGTTGATACAGATAACCCCAAAAAGAATGCCGATAATTTCTTAAAGACTAATGCTACCCAGTCATTCGCCTCTCTTATCAATACGCTTAAAAATACGGGGGTGGATTCGCGGTATATAAGGGTAATTATTGCTGTTTTAGCAAAGGCCCCTAATCCCAAAGAGGCAGCAGATAATTTTATGAATAATAATATCGTTGCTTCAGTCGCCCCTCTAATTCAAGCCTTCATGGCCTCAAGGTGGCATGGTTATTGGAAAGATTTTGAAGGATTTGAAGGAATAGTTATTCGCCTAATAAAGCATCCCCATTGTAAAGAAATAGCCAGCCTATTTACTGCGCTTGTCAATACCCTGAGCAAGGACCCCACTGCATCTACAGGAGATGTAAGCGATATCCTCATCTTTCTTTTAGAAATAGAGCCTCCTAATAGCGCCAAAGAAACCACGGAATTAGTTGTTGCGGTTATGAATACCTTAGATGCACTAGAAGAAAGATTTGTGAGGGATATCATTGACAGAATCATCTCTTCTTTAAAACAATTAAAATCCTCATATACCCCCCAGGTTATAGTGACATCCCTGCTTTCAGCCCTAAATTGCCTGCAGAAGGCCGGCTTGGATAAAGCTGAGATAAGGAAAATTTTTGGTTCGGTTTTGAGCGCAGGCAATCCTAAAGAGCAAGCAGATAAATTAGCTCAGGCAGCCCAAGATTTAGCAAATCTTAAAGATAAGCTTATGGCAGGTTACCTATCCGCAGATAGAATAAGCGCAATTTTAACTTCCATAGCCAAGACTGCTAATCCCCAAGAGACAATTAAACTCCTGCTTTCAATCAATGAATTACTTATGGAAGTAAAGGCAAGTAGAGGCGTGGTGTTAAGTGGAGATATGGTATTTGCTATTCTGTATAGAGTTTTTGAAGCGCCCGAACTTAAAAAAACAGAGGACTATATCGTTGATGCCCTGCTTTTAAGTACTCGCGGCTTAAGCGAATCTATACTCTTGGGTTGGGCATTGTATAAGTTAGTAGAGAAAGATCCACAACTAAAAGTAAAATTAGCTCCCTTTATTATTATGAACGCCTGGAGAGAAACTGGCGTGTCTGGAGAACATCCCTTCTTGTACATCAACGGTGCTTCCACTGACACAGCAATCTATAAATTCATCAGTTCTTTTACGGATAGCGAATTAGGGCAATTAGAAAAGGAGAATCACCCTGCTTTAATACAAATAATAAGAGCTGTAAGGAATAATCCAGATAATTTTAACAGGCCTAACATTACTACTGCTAAATGGATAAAGTTTAAAGAGGCCTTTAAGGCAAGATATTTAAGGTATAGGGGGGATGATGCAGGGTATAAGAAAGAGATGGAATTCAACAATTCTATATATGATTATAGATTGGATAGAAATACGCAAGAAATATCTGCATTTGATTACGTAGAAGGTAGGTATGTAAACTTGGCAGAGGCGGTTGAAACGATATGTAAAGAGATTGGCGTTGAGCCACCTTTTGTTAGAGATATGAGGAATGAGATCGAGGAAAACCCCCTGTATTATGAAATAATTCAAGCCTTAATAAGTTTAAACGTAGCTTTACTTTGCGATGAAACACAGAACACAAAGCACCCTTTTGCCTTAGAGCTTCTGGAGCGCATTCTAACAGGACACCATCATTTTAATAACACCCTTTTAGTGCTGAAGAATTTTTTGAATTTTACTGAGGATATTCAAAACAAGATAAGAGAAATAGCCCCTCGGCTTATCTTTGAAGATTTTCTCGGTCGCCAAGATATACAATGGGAAGATGTTCAATCTTTGTCTTTGGTTTTAGGCCAGCCGGCAGAGCTTGTTCAAAAAACTATTGCCTTGGCCGATATCCTTAATATAGCTTTAGGGAAAAATATATACCATGATACGCATTACCCAACTTATATAATGCTCGCAGGACATCCAGAAATAGAATCGTTTATCAAAGAAACAACCCCACTTTTGCAGGCAGGTGTGATAAATAAAATCGAGTTCTTACAGCGTGTAATTAAATGTTTAGGAAACATTCTCTCCGAGAAAGGGCTAGCCGGGGATACCAAGTATAGCGTTGAACTTATCGCCAAAATAATTTTCGATAACCTTACTGAGTATCCTGAAAAAGTACTACCAGAAGAAATACTAAGGGCAATCCACTCCTCCGTTAATATTACTGAACGTTTTTTTTATTACTTAGAACAAAATCCTCAAAAATTCATAACCAATCTAGAGGCAATTCTTGCAGTATTTACCCCTGATATCGGGGCATACCCGGTAACAATTAAAGAAATCTTTTCTTCTCTTGGCAACCCCGCATTCTTAATAAAATACATCTTAAGCGGTTTCCTAAACGATATTTTTGATAGTCCCGAAACCGACACCCATAGCTTTATTACAAAAATCTTAAGCAAAAAATTAGAAAATATAGACTTTGCCGGAGTGTTTCTACAATGGTTATCAGCTAAGAATTTCAAGTTTAATCAGGAGCAATTCAAGATACTTATAGATAATTTTAAGAATTATTCTGTTCAGGTTGCAATATCTAGCCATATTGCTAATGCTATAGCTACCTGTTTTCTTAATTATTCTTCAGAACTTTCTCTTCCATTAGAGTTATCCGAGGCTCTAGAATCAGCCCTTTCCGGCAGAATGGATATAAATAATCCTATGCACCTATTAGCCAATTACATTCATCTTAGGCGGAGTTTAAGACAATCCCCTATAAGCAGAGAAATAGCCTACCAGGATTTCTATGAGATTATTCAGAGGGCGCAGAAGGCAACACCTACGGGTTTAGAAGTTGAGGATTTACCAGAGGAGCATAAGCTAAATGTCCGTGCTTTAACTTACGAAGCGTTTCTGGTTAGAGAGAAAATCTTAGAACTTCAGCAGCACGCTAAAGTGCTCGGTAGGGGTTTAATAGTAATTGCCAATATGTCTTACGGCGCAGTTGCCGTAGCTCCTATTACTGAAGAAAGAAATGGCGATACTTATATAGTAGGCACAGATATACCGGTTTGGTATACCAAGGTAGGTTCTAGTGAGGCGCATAATAATGAATTTGTTTTGCCTTCTAATTTATTTAATCAAGAACAGATAAAGCCCTTGGCAGAAAAAAATCCTTTTGTAGTGGTTGTAGACGGTAGTACTTCTGTAGCTGATCCTCAGCGCACTTCACCGCATATTCCGGATGGGTTTAAGGGTTACCGCAATTTCTTTATGGCTTTAAATCAAGGCCTTTACGGTGCGGTTAATCCAGTTGATTTTTACGAAGATGATGAATTTGCTAAAGGTTTAATAGATAACCCTTCTGCAAAAGAATTAATCCAGATAATCCAAGGGGTGAGTATCAAGCCTCGTGCGCCCAATAATGCTTATAAATTTCGTTTCTGGTACGAACGCAAGGCAGGCCCCGATTCAAACAAAGATGAGTTTTTATATTTAAGAGTTAATAAGCAAAAAGACATACCTGCACCCAAGGTTGATTTATCAAAAATTGATTCTCCTACCTGTATATTTATCCAATCTGCAATTCATCCCCAAGACGTAGATCCACTTATACAGAAAGATTTTATAGGCGGACCTCATGCTCCTGCCTATTTTGATGATAAGGGGCATTTTAAAGAATTTTACCTTGATTACGAAGAGGGATATGGGGTAGTTCTCTCTAAGCGTTATGTGTATTTAGCAAGAAATATATTCAGAGAGTTTATGCGAAGCCAGGGTAGGGCATTAGCAATGCGAACGGCCACTGCCGGTAAGGTACGCCAAGTTGAAACTGTTGTTCTTGATTTAGACGGCACATTAGCCAAGACCGATGCTATTTTAAATAACGGCACAGCAGGGATTATAAACAACTTATTACGAGAAGGGAAGCGGGTCGTAATTATTACCGAAGATATAGAAGCAAACGTAGACCGTAGGCTAAACCGAATAAATAAAAAACCGAATCTTGTTATTTTCTCCGACAGCGGCACAAAGGGCTATAGTTTTGATCCCGCAGGTGAAAAATACTATTTTGATGATTATAATCAAAAAAGCGCAATCGACGTAACTACAAGAGAGAAAATCTTAGGAATAATTTCTGCTAATTTTGCCCAAGATGTTTGGGCTGTGGATAAGCGCCCGGAAAGAACCTCCGATTATCGTATTGACTTAAATAATGTTTCAGACAGAACGCATTTTGTTAATAAATTACAGAAGTTATTATCTGAAGCAGGCATTAAAGCCAAGGTATATAAAGTAGGCGGGGCATCAGTTAAGGTAGTCTTACAGCACAAAGAGCACGCCTTGCAATTTTTCTTACAAGAATCCCCGGTAGACAGAGACAAAATTCTTATTATAGCTGATTCTGCACACTCTTACGGAGTAGACAGGGGTCTTTTGACCGCCTTATCTGAGACTATAAGTATTAATGTAGGAAGCTTTTCGCCTAGCATATCCCAGCAAAACCCCAATATTGTTCAATACGACCGTGGCGGTATTGATACGACCTTAAAGCTCCTATCTAATGTTGAGATATTAGGAGGGCTACCCGAAAACCTGATTGTCCCCAGCGCAAAAGGCCAGCCCTATGATAGAGAGGAAACAAAAGAAAACGAGTTAGTCTTATCTACCTCCTCGCCGCTTGAGCAGCCGCCAGCCGCCGCCGCATCGCCGGCTTTTGCAGAAACTGAAATACCCAATCATCTAATGGGAGGCGTGGCTAAGGTTACTCACCTTCTTCATAGCACAAGCGTTGAAAAGTTAGAAAAAATAATTTTTACCTCACAAGGGTATTTGATACCAGGGCCTAGTGGTGCTGTGTTCTTTTATGGATTTAATATGAATCTCCCAAAAATGGAAGGAATTCGCCAGGCTGTTATTAAACGCAACCAGGTTCGGGGCGGGGTGAATTTAGAATTTAGTGCAGCGAGATTAAAGGAATTGGCACCAAACATAAGGATTTATGCTAATGGGGAGGTTATGTCAGATGATCCAGTGCCTTTAGCCGCGCTTACAAGAGAAAGCAAGATACACGTTATCAGAACTCTGGAGTCGAAATATGGCACATTTAACGATCAACAGAAAAAATCTATTTCTGAGGTCTTAGGTTATTCCAATTGGCAAGATCTTACTCAGGACCTAGAGTTAATTATTATAGAGAGACCTTCTCCTGTCGATTCTTCTACCGCCAGCTCTATGGCGAAAGGTCAATCCGTCTCCTCGCCCCTTGAAAAACCCGCCGCCGCATCGCCGGCAGCGATACCGGATTCCCTACGTACTGCCGCAGGTAATGTTGCTAAAGATTTTGATCCCCAGAAACCGTCACAATGCGTGGATGCGACTAGATGGCTGGTCACTGAATTAAATAGGCAGAGGATAAGAAATCAAGAAAGGCAAATTAATATTCCTTTTGATGCAAGTAAAGAGCCAAAAATAGGTGATGCCACGACCAGCCATACTATTTTGGAGGTATCATTAAACGGTCAGGCTTGGGTTATAGATACCCAACTTTTGCAACTTACCTTACAAGAACGCAATAAATTACAGTTGCCGCCAGACTTTGTTTTACAGTATGTGTATCCGGCCCAGGATTATTATACAAAAGTTCTGGCTTTTTCTGACAGTATATGCGCGGGAAGAATAACTAACGCTATAATAGAAACAGCTGCGCCAGCCCTGAGCGAGCCCCTTGGGGCGAGTCGAAGGGCCGCATCGCGACCGAGCGAGAGCGAGGGACCGGTGGATAGCTTTGTGGTAGATACCAGAGGATTGCTAAAACTATACCCTACTCTTGTTGTTGGTAGCGGGAGGTATGAAGTCTTCCCCTTCGATGAGGTGTACGGGAAGCTGCTAGGGCGCTTGTTGGATGAGTTGAGAAAGCTACCATTTAACAATGGGGGCACGGTCATATTAATGTGGCCAACAAGCCCAGCAAGGGTAAAAGCGCATATACAGAACCTCATTAGCCACATAGAGAGAAATTTGAAACAGGTAAATAAAGAGAAGGTATGGAATAAGGGAATTTTACCGAGGATCCGCAGCAGTTTATTTGGGCTCCCGAGCTTAAGAAATGTGAACAGGTTAGAGGTGTTTGAGAATAAGATTCTGGATACCGAGACCGAGGGCGTTTGTGATAAGGTAGTGTTAAACAACCCGGGCGATAACACAGGAGCATCCCTTATATTGGAAAGAGTTATGATAAAGCAGAATCCATCCAGAAGCACAACCGCAGGTAGGATGGAGTTATATCTGGATAGCGGAATACTCAAAATAAATTTACCAGAAGATCCCGCAGACATCTATGGGGTTCCCCTCGTATCAACAGCAACAGACAACCTCAAAAATCAGCCAGGAAGTGGCGCACGACCTTCTTCTGGTCAGTTGTTCTGGGATTTCATTCATCGAGATGCAACACCAGGAGAACTTCAGGGTTTAGTAAAGGAGGCGCGTTCACTTATAGCAGAAGAAGGTGGCGCGATCGATTTAATAAAATTAAACTCCCTTATCCAAGAGATAGAATCAGAGGGAGATAGGGTAGCTCCTGTTATCCGTGGAGAGTTTAAGGAATATTTGGAATTATTGAAGCAGTTAAGAGAAGAAGCGAATACAGAAATCGACGGGTATCTTCCTTTAGATAAATTTAAGGAAGTCTGTGATATTTTAAGATGGTTTCCTAATTCGGTGGCCCGGCAGATGGAGCGGCCTATTGTAGTGTCTCTGAAGGACCTGCTCATAGATGCTCAAGGCCAAGAGCTCGCTACCGCCCTCTGGCGCAAAGTCATCCACGGACTTTACATATCTAACAAGAAAGATGGCGAGACAGTTCGGCCAGTTCTGTCGGTTGATGATTGGCTGCGCATTGCTCGAGCAGCAGGATTTTACGGTGTCTTTATCGGCGACAAGCTGGTGCGAATTACGGATACATCCTTCCTTTCTCCTGAGAATTTCTGGAGTCCTGATTCTGTCTGGGTAAGGGAAGAGGATGGTAAGCTTGTTGCTTATAGGATGACGCGCCCACCATCAGAAGAAAAGGAAGGTGTCACCTTAAAAGTAGCCTCTCAAGAAGAACGTTGGAAGGTTGCGCCTTGGGAGACAGTTGATAGGGCTGCAGTAGCGTACCTGAGAGATTCGCAAGCGGCCGTGAAACAAGAAGGTAGCTTGGGTAACGTGGCTAAGGTTCTACGGGACGTTCTCTTTAGGGTTAAGAAGAGTGGACGCTGGTATGTATACGGATTCTCTTACAGGGAAAGAGAGAAAGCTGCATTACCAGAAGTAGTATCGGCCACTAGTCTTGCTTCTGGCGCCTCCTCGCCCCTCAGCCAGCAACAAGTCTTCACCGCACCAGACCTGGGTAGAACAGCTGCTTGGGCGGCCGCATTGTTGGCTCAACCCCCCGTTTCGGCGGCGGGGAATGAGCTTGAAGAAATCGATTTGAGCAAATGCCACCGTCTTGCCGGAGGAGGCGAAGGCGATGTTTTTTATAATGATAAGGGTAATTATGTGTATAGGCGTTTTAAGAGCAATTTGGGAGTTAGAGAAGAGCATCTAGTAGCAATAGCAGAACTTATTAATAACCTAAACACAAAACTTGCAGAGGCAGGATATACAGGACCCATTAGGGTCGTCGAGCTGAGTTTAGTAAGGATTAAAGGCGAAGGACTAGGGCTTAAAATACCTCGGATTATAGGAGCAACGCTTGAAGATATTATCGCTAAAATGAATCCGCATAATTCTGAAATAGGCGACGAAGAGGTTAAGGAAGCGAATCGTATTCAAGGTGAAGTCCGGCGGTTTCTTGATGCGGTATGCAAGTTAGAGCCATATAACAAGGTAGCCGATAAGCCCTTCGATGCAACAGGCGTTTCAGAAAAATTGCACCTTTACAATTTTATGGTTGACTTAGATAATCTTGATGACGACTATCTCAGGGGACCGAGGATAAGACAAGATTTGTATGGCAAACGTTATGAAATCGTCAGTATTGATCCCATAATAATGAAGCGCCTTATAGAATGGATGGCAGCACAAAAAGCGATAAGTCGTACTTTCCTAGCCCAGCAGACGAATAAACCCGTCTTCTCGCCGCTTCAGCAACCAGTCGCCGCCGCCGCATCGCCGGCAGAAAGTCAACCAGCATCTTCGCAGCACCTGGATAATTTTAACCTTTTATTACGGCTAGTAGAGGGTCCTCCGTTCGGTATTAAACGCGAAGAAATATTGCGAGGTAAAATTCTAAATATAGGCCTCGAGACAGACTGGAGGGGCAGATTAACCCACTTCAATATAGTTACCGAGTTACAAGCCCAAGGCGCAGATGTCATTGGCTTAGACCCCCACCCGCAACTTGCTCAGCAGTTTCAAGGAAGGGGGAATTTTGTGCAGGGCCTGGCGCAAGACATTCCTTTCGGAGATAGCATATTTGATACAGTTATAAGCATAAACTTATTTAGCTACGAATTCTTCGACTTAATTTATACGCGTCCCGATAAGATGCGTAAAGATGGCTTTACTTCACGAGAAGAGTTTTGTCGACAAGTAGCCGAAGAGATAAAACGCGTCTTAAAAGATAACGGTAAGTTCTTCGTTACCATAGAAGGAGTAGGCGCTAATTATACAGAGTTTTTGAGTGCCTTTAGCAATGCCGGATTCGATGTTAATGAATTAGGCAACAATCTTGGGGCCTACCTGATGATTAATCATAAGGTAGCCGCCTCCTCACCACTCAGCCAGCAGCCACAGCCATCCGCCGCCGCATCGCCGGTGGAGGAAAATGGAAAGGAAGAACCGGCCCAGAATAAAGATGATCTTGTAGGAAACCAGATAGGAAGAAATCAAAGAGATGAAGGCAGGTACAGAATAGTTTCGCCTCAAGAAAAAGACAGCCTGGGAACCGAATCTTGGAAAAAATATTTAGATCGAAAACAACTTTTAGAAGCATGGCTTCCTATGGTTGAGAGTCCCTATATGGCTTATGTGAAGACTAGGACTATGGATTCCGTAGAATCTCTAAGGGGTATAATTAAACCGCGTTACAGTCTGGGAGAGAAGAATAGCGAAGAAGGCATAGATAACCTTATTAAAAGCGATATCCTTGATACACATACTGCTATTATTCTTGATTCCGGTGGACCGCACAGCATAGCAATGGCTATTCGGTTAATGAAACATGGATATCAACCTGTAGTTATGATTGATGCTGTTCCGCATCCTAGAGGTTCAAATCGCTCAGAACAAGAGTTAGCCACATTATTATATTTTGCAGCAGAAGCAAAGAAGTTAAAGGAAGAACAAAAATTTATGCCAAACTCTCCACCTGTATTTATCTTAGATCGCCATAGAAATGGACAGCCTATTGGGCCTTTCGATATATTTAACTATGATAATAGTTATTACTATATTATTTCAGACTTTCCCACAGCAGAAGATTTCATAAGCCGGGGAATAACCAAAGCAATATATTTAAGTGAAGTAGATCTAAATGGCCAAATACGAGATTTATTCCAGTCAACAGATATGTTGGTTTCTGATTTGAAGTTCGTTGTGAAAGATTGGGAATTAAAGAGGATTAAAATACTTTATACCGGAGTAGCACCATTGAAGCCCGAAGATAAGCAGAGCCGTGGTGATATGTCATCCTCTCCTCTTATCAAACCGCCGTCTTCAACTGAAAACAGACAGGAACAAGTGGGTGGTGGCTTAGGCGGCATTGATGCTTCGCAAAATCCGCTCAGCATCGATTCCCAAGAAGGTAAGAGAGGAGGAATCGACTTTCGTGGCCTGCCGATCACCACTCAGCCTGTGTTAAGCACGCCAGCGATGAATGCGCCAGCATTCAGGCCATTATCCAACATTAATCTCGATGAATCCTGGCAGCAGATTGAGAATATGCTTAAAGCCGGCATCATCCCCTCAAGCAGCCGTCTGAAGGAATATTTAGGGGCCTGCTGTGCAAAAGACAATATAGATGGAGAAATAGATAAAGTCCTAAGCTGTATTGCGGATATCTTAAGGTTAGAAGAGGAGCGTTGTTTACCCACCGAAGCAGCATTAAAAGATATACTGGTGTTACTGGAGTCAGATAAGCCGGCAAAGGATATACCTTTGGCATTAAGCAATATTATGGTTTTGCCTAAGGAGGTAGCAGTAACGCCTTAAAAAACAGGGCAATAATGAAAAAGGGGTGCCTCGGTCTCAAAGGTTTATCAGCCAAAAAGACCTACCCTAACAGGCGCCCCTTTTCCTTGTAAAAAACCCTTGACAAGCCTGCAAAAATAGTTATACTATTATTGTAAAATATGTAAAAATAGTGAGGTTAATTATGCTGGTCCCCAGAGACCTGAATAGTAGCATAAAGCCATTCTTGCGCAGGAGAGAGTTTATCTCCATCACCGGCCCCCGGCAGGCAGGCAAGACTACTTTTTTAGACCTGCTCAGAGATTATCTGCGTAAAGAATTAAAGGTAAAGCCCGAATTTGTGCAAGCCGTTACCTTTGAAGACAGGCGGCTGCTTTTGGAGTTTGAGAAAGAGCCCCTTTCTTTTGTATCTTCTTATTTCCCTCAGGGCGGGAAGGCGTTACGAAAAGCCTACTTTATGCTGGATGAGTTCCAGTACGCCCAGGATGGCGGTCAGAAACTAAAATTGATATATGATACAGCAAAGAATATAAAGGTTTTTATTACCGGCTCATCCTCTTTAGAGATAAAGGCAAAAGTAGGCAGCTTTATGGTGGGCAGGGTATTAAATTTCAATCTTTACCCTTTTAATTTTCAGGAATATTTACGCGCAAAAAATACGAGATTAGAAAAAATCTACAGCCGCCGCAATGCGCAAATCTTAGAGTGGCTGGAGAAAGGAAAGAAACCCGGCATCGCCGCCGGCAACGATGCTTTCGCTGCGGAGTTTATCCAGGAATACGAAAGGTTTTGCATCTGGGGAGGCTATCCAGCAGTGGTATTGGCCAGAAATGATACCGAACGCAAGAAACTACTCAGCGATATTTATAACAATTATATATTAAAAGACATCAAGACGCTTTTAGAGTTAGCCACAGAGAGGAACCTCTTTTTGCTCTCGCAATATTTAGCCACCCAGATTGGCAATATTACGGTATTTCAAAATTTAAGCCAGGCCTCAGGTTTAGACCACCGTAAACTTAAAACCCACCTTAACATCCTGGAGGAGACTTTTATCTGCCGGCAGGTTAGGCCGTTTTTCCGGAACAGGCAAAAGGAACTCTCCAAAAATCCCAAGATATTTTTTCTGGATTTAGGCTTCAGGAATAATCTGATAGAGAATATGGGCGGCTTAGATAAGCGGCCGGACGCAGGCGCCATAATTGAGAACGCCTGCTTTATCCGTCTTAACCAGCAATTTGAGGGAATAAATAAGATAAATTTTTGGCGCACCAAAGCCGGGGCAGAGGTAGATTTTATCCTGCACATCAAAGACGAGGCCATTCCCGTCGAGGTGAAATACGCAAATTTTACTTCCCCCAAGATACCCCGAGGCCTGGCAAGCTTCATTGATTATTTTAAGCCCAAATACGGTCTCCTCTTGACTAAAAATTATTGGGGTCTTAGCAAGAGGAATAAAACGCGGGTATTGTTTGCGCCAGCCTACTATTTGTAAAGAGAACACCCCTTAAATTCGGTCTTGACAAGAAGGAGGTTTGATGTTATATTTATAAAAATCGTAAATAACCTTTAAGCCAGCCCTTAGAGAGGCTGGCAAGGTAGAAGAAGATGAAATATAGAAGCGTAACCATACTAACCCAACCGTAAAATTGAACGGTTGGGATTTTTTTTGTCACTGAGACACTGAGAAAAAATGAGGTACTGAGAAAAGCTCAGTACTTCAGAAAACGAGTTTCAAAAAGATATCATTCAGTGCTTCAGTGACACTGAGACACTGAGAAAATATAGATGGTAATAGATATTAAATACGCCTATAGCGAATTAACCGATAGAATTATAGGCCTCGCTATTAAAATACATAAGACCTTAGGTCCGGGTTTTGCGGAAAGGTTTTATGAAAAGGCATTAACGTATGAATTATCTAAGAATAAAATTAAATATACTGAACAGAAGAATATTTCTGTCAAATATGACAACATACAACTCGGCATCCATAGAGTTGATCTAATAGTCGAGGAAGCTGTTATTGTAGAACTGAAGGTTGTTTCTGAAATAAATGAGGTAAACGTCGCGCAAATGGTCTCGTATCTTAGGGTGTCTAATAAAAAGATAGGGCTTATTTTAAATTTTGCCAAGAACAAATTAGAAATCAAGAGAGTGGCAGCATAAAACTCAGTGTTTCAGTAACGATGTATTTCGAAAGGAGTTCAGTGCTTCAGTGACAAGAGAAAAGGCCAAAATATTAGACAAGGATGCCATTAACCGGGCGCTTGGCCGCATTGCCCACGAGATTTTAGAAAAAAATAAAGGCATCCAGGATCTTTGCCTGGTAGGTATCCGGAATCGCGGAGTATATCTGGCGCAGCGCTTGGCAGGCTGTATTAAAAAAATTGAAAACCAAGAGGTGCCGGTGGGCGTTTTGGATATTACCCTTTATCGCGATGACCTTACCTTAATCTCGACTCATCCAGTGGTGCATAAGACCGAGATAGGCTTTGATATCAATGATAAAAACTTAGTTTTGGTAGATGATGTGCTTTATACCGGCAGGACAGTGCGCTCAGCCTTAGATGCCTTGATAGACTTTGGCCGGCCTAAATCTATCCAGCTTGCGGTGCTGGTTGACCGTGGCCACCGGGAATTGCCTGTGCGCGCGGATTATGTAGGTAAGAATATCCCCACCGCGCAGAAAGAGACCGTAGAGGTGCGCCTGGAAGAAGTTGATGGTTGTGATGAAGTGGTGATTGTCGAGAAGGATTAATATGGACTGGACGAGAAAAGATTTATTGGGGTTAGAGGATTTAAGCAAAGAAGAAATAGAGTTGATTTTATCTACTGCTGAATCATTTAAAGAGGTTTCCAGCCGCGAGATTAAGAAGGTTCCGGCCTTGCGCGGTAAAACCGTGGTCAATCTTTTCTATGAGCCATCCACGCGCACGCGGGTTTCCTTTGAAGTAGCTGCCAAAAGATTATCCGCAGATGTGATTAATATTGCTACGGAGACCTCCAGCGTCAAGAAGGGCGAGACCTTAATTGATACCGGCAGAAATATCGAGGCGCTCAAGGTAGATATTATTGTGATGCGGCATAATTATTCCGGTGCAGCGGTGATGCTGGCGCGTAATGTGCGCGCAAGCGTGGTGAATGCCGGAGACGGCTGGCACGAACATCCCACCCAGGCGCTCTTGGACATGTTTACCCTCAAGGAAAAGCTGGGTAAAATCGAGGGTTTAAATGTAAGCATAGTGGGTGACATAGCGCATTCGCGCGTGGCGCGTTCAAATATCTGGGGCCTGACTAAATTAGGGGCTAAGGTAACTGTTTGTGCGCCAGAGATACTCATCCCGCCGGCCATAGAACAGATGGGCGCCAAGGTAACGCAGGATATAGACGAAGCCTTGCGTAATGCCGATGCGGTAAATGTCCTCAGGATGCAGTTTGAGCGCGATGAGCAGAATGTCTTCCCGCAGCAGTTAGAATATTTTAAAAACTTCGGCATTACCCAGGAACGGCTGGAAAAAGCCAAAAAGGATATTATCGTGATGCATCCGGGGCCGATTAACCGCGGCATTGAAATGTCCAGCGAAGTTGCGGACGGAGCAAACTCCGTCATACTGGAGCAGGTGACCAATGGTATTGCGGTGAGAATGGCAGTGCTGTTTTTGGTAGCGCAGGCAAACGAACATATTACCCATGAAAATATTGATTAAAAACGGCCATATTATTGACCCGGGAAACAATGTGGATAAGATCTCTGATATCCTGACGGAAAACGGCAAGATATCCAGAGTGGAAAAAAACATAAAGGCCGAGGCTGACAATATCATTGATGCCGCTGGTAAAATAGTTATGCCCGGGCTCGTTGATATGCACGTGCACTTAAGAGAGCCGGGCAGGGAGGATAAAGAGACAGTTGCCACCGGCACCAAGGCTGCTCTAAAAGGCGGAGTCACTACCTTGTTGGCTATGCCGAACACCAGCCCTGCTATTGATTGCCTTGAAAATGTAATGCTACTTAAAAATATTATTAAGAAAACAGCAAATGCAAATGTATTCATCACGGGCAGTATCACCCGTGGCCGTCTGGGTAAAGAACTAAGCAACATCTCTCAATTGAAAAAGGAAAATGTGCTGGCTATCTCTGACGACGGTTTATCCGTAGATAGCGATGTATTAATGTCAGAGGCGTTTAAGAAAGCAAAAGACGAGAGTCTATTGGTTATTTGCCACTGCGAAGATAAAACTCTCGCCGCAGGCGGCGTGGTCAACCTCGGGCTTACTTCTACGCGCATGGGGTTAAGAGGAATTTCTAGAGACTCAGAGTATAAAAGAGTAGAGCGGGATATAAACCTTGCTAAAGAAGCAGGGGCAGCTGTGCACATCGCCCACGTAAGCTGCAAAGAATCAGTGGAACTGATTGCCAAGGCCAAAAAAAAAGGCGTAAAGGTAACTTGCGAGACCGCACCGCATTATTTTGCTTTGGATGAAGAAGCAGCGCTGGCATACGATACAAATATGAAAATGAATCCCCCTTTAAGGGGCAAAGAAGATGCATCCGCTATCAAGCAGGGATTAAAAGACGGGACAATAGATGCGATAGCCTCTGACCATGCCCCGCACACAGAGAATGAGAAGGCCATTGAATTTGAACGGGCGGAATTCGGGGTGATCGGCCTTGAGACTGAATTAGCGGTAAGTATTACTGAATTAGTGGCCCCCGGCATATTGACTTGGACAGAATTGGTGCAGAAATTAACCCTCAATCCCGCCAAGATTTTAGGGATACCCAAAGGAACTTTAGGTATAGGCAGCGATGCTGACCTGATTGTGGTTTCACCTGATATGGAGTGGCGCGTAGAGAAATCGGGGTTTGTTTCTAAATCCAGAAATTCCGCATTTCTGGGTAGAGTCTTAAAAGGAGCGGTTGAATACACTATTTGCGGCGGGAAAATCGAGTATAAATTATGAACCCTGCCCTTCCTAAAAATTATAAGTTAGATAGTACAAGAAAGGGCGGGGTGAAACTCCTCCTCACCAGAGAGCTGGGCAGGCTTGCCAAATGGCTGAGGATCCTGGGTTACGATACAGAATATTTTAAAGAGGGCAACATCAGTTCCTTGATTATCCAGGCATTAAGGGATAACCGTATCATTATCACCAGAAACCACCGCCTGCCCAGGTCAGCTGGCCTGAGGATTGTTTTGCTTGAGGGAGAAAAACTGAAAGAGCAGTTAAGGGAGGCCTTAAAGGCATTGGGGGTCTCTTTGGATAACGCTTTAATGTTCAGCCGCTGTATTATCTGCAACGAAGAGTTGGCTGACATTGCAAAGGAAAAGATAAAGGATAGGGTGCCGGAATATGTATTTAATACGCAGGAAGATTTTATCAGTTGTCCAAAATGCGGGCGCATTTACTGGAAGGGAACGCACTGGGGAAATGTTGAAACGATACTTAAGGAGCTCGCTCAATAATGGAATTTATCGCCGATTTCCATATACATTCTAAATATTCCCGTGCAACATCCCGGGATATGGACGTAAGGCACCTGGCCGAATGGGCAAAGCTAAAGGGTATAACCCTGATGGGCACGGGCGATTTTACCCATCATCTTTGGCTGGAGGAGCTAAAGCATAACCTGGAAGATTTAGGTAACGGATTGTTTAAATATCAAGATGTATATTTTATCCTGACTACAGAGATTAGCAGTATTTATTCTAAAAGAGGCAAGACTTATCGCATACACAACATAATCTTCAGCCCCTCTTTTAAAACTACCGATAGGATTAATGAATCCTTGAGCCGCCGGGGGAATCTGGCTAGCGACGGCCGCCCTATCCTGGGTTTGGATGCGGCGGAGCTGGCGCGGATTATCTTTGATATCGATGAAAACTGCATGGTTGTTCCGGGCCATATCTGGACCCCCTGGTTTTCTCTCTTCGGTTCCATGTCCGGGTTTGATAGAATCGCGGATTGCTTTGAAGACCAGACCCCAAAGATATTCGCCCTGGAGACGGGTTTATCTTCGGATCCTGCAATGAACTGGAGATTAAGTGCCTTAGATAAATTTACCCTCATCTCTAACAGCGATTCACATTCACCGGGCAAAATCGGCCGCGAGGCAAATGTTTTTGACTGCGCGTTAGATTACCAGACCATCAGGGAAGTTTTAAGGACCAAGGATAAAAAGAGGTTTTTGTATACCATCGAATTTTTTCCGGAAGAAGGTAAATACCATTTTGACGGCCACCGCCTCTGCGGAGTAAGATTTTCTCCTGAGGAAACCAGGCAGAATAATGGCCGCTGCCCTAAATGCGGTAAGTCTCTCACTGTGGGCGTGATGAACCGCGTGGAGCAATTGGCTGACCGGCCAGAGGGCTTTAAGCCGGAAAACGCCATACCGTATAAGAATTTAATCCCCCTGGATGAGATTATCGCCGAGACAAAAGGCGTAAATAAAGGTTCAGTGGCAGTGGAGAGGGATTACCGCAGCTGCCTGGCTAAATTCGGCACGGAGCTTGAAATTTTACTAAGGGCCTCAAGAGAGGATTTACAGAAAAATCTTCCGCTTCGCATAGCCGAAGGGGTTTTGCGCGTGCGCGATGGCAAGGTCAATATCAAGGCTGGTTTTGACGGTGAATACGGTATCGTTTCTATTTTTGGCGAAGAAGAAAAACAAAAGAAAAGCGAAGAGCAGTTAAAGTTATTTTAATGAAGAGCGCCTGTGGCCCAATGGATAGGGCACCAGCCTCCGGAGCTGGGTGTGACAGTTCGATTCTGTCCAGGCGCACCAGAATAGATATGCGCAAAAAAGTCGTGAGCGTTATCGGTGGGCATAATTGCAATAAGGAAGTGGAGCAAATAGCCCATAAATTAGGCAAAAAACTGGCAAAAGTGGCGGATATTCTCGTTTGTGGCGGCTTAGGTGGTACGATGAAGGCGGTTTGTAGCGGTTTTAAGGCTGGCGGTGGCTTAACTATGGGCATTATACCCAGTTACGACAAAAATGAAGCTAATGAATTTGTGGATATTGTGATTCCCACGGGCTTAGGTTTGGCGAGGAACGTCTTGGTGGTACAGGCTGGTGACAGCGTAGTTGCCTTGCCTGGAGAGTATGGTACTCTCTCTGAGCTGGCCTATTGCCTGCAGTTTGGCATACCGGTAGTCAGTTTTAAGTCCTGGGATATACCAGGCGTAATTAAGGTAAGCACAATTGAAGAAGCAGTAGCAGAGGTAAAAGCAGCTTTGAAAGGAGCAAGGCATGAGAGCAGTTTTAATCTTAGAAGACGGCAAAAGCTTCTCTGGCGAGGCGCTAAATAGCGGGGAAGTTATTGGCGAGGTAATTTTTAATACCGCTGTGGTGGGTTATCAGGAGATGATGACTGACCCGGCCAACGCAGGAAAGATTTTAGTATTGACCTATCCTTTGATTGGTAACTATGGCATTGCGCCCAAGTTCAACGAATCCAAGAAAGTCTGGCTGGCAGGCCTGGTAATCAAAGAGAAGTCGCGCATTTTCTCCAACTGGCAGGCCAAAGAGAGCTTTGACGATTTTGTCAAAAAACATAAATTACTTACGCTGACGCAAGTGGATACCCGCACCTTGGCCGTGCATTTAAGGCAGAAAGGCGCAATGCTGGGAACTATTTCCACGAATTGTTTTGAGAGCAAAGAACTTCTGGCCAAGATAGAGAATTTTAAGAAAAATAAACAGACCAGCATCTTGCCGAAGATTTCCCTAGCCAAAGCCAGACAAATAGGCAAAGCGAAGAAGAACAGCCCAAGAATTGTGATTTTAGATTTAGGCATAACCAATAGCATCTTAAGACAACTGGAAAACTTAGGGTTATCTCCAATCCTTGTTCCTTATAATACCGCTGCCCAGGAAATATTGCGGCTTAAGCCCAAGGGCTTAATTATTTCTAACGGGCCAGAGGAAGACAGCGGCCTAAAAGAAGTAATAGAGAATGTGAAAGGCCTGCTTGGTAAATTGCCCATCCTGGGAATATCGACGGGGCATCAGGTTTTAGCCGTTGCCTTGGGTGCAAAAATAGCGAAAATGAAATTAGGCCACCGGGGAGTCAATTATCCTGTGTGCGCCCCCGCTTCTTACAAGGGCGAGATTACCGTGCAGAACCATGGATGCGTAGTGGATACGGATTCCCTGAATAAAATCGAGGCCGTAAAAATCACCGCTTACAATTTAAATGACCGCACTGTGGAAGAAATGGAGAGTAAAAAACTTAAACTCATCGGCGTGCAGTATTGTCCGACGAGCCCGGGTTTTAATGAGGTAAACAGTGTATTTAAAAAATTTATGAAAATGTTAGCCAAGGAGTAGAGTATGCCCAGACGCAAAGACATAAAAAAGGTTTTGATGATTGGCTCAGGCCCGATTATTATCGGTCAGGCCTGTGAATTTGATTATTCCGGCTCCCAGGCCTGCAAGGCCTTAAGGGAGGAAGGTTATTTTACGATATTAGTTAATTCTAACCCCGCCACCATTATGACTGACCCGGGCATGGCAGACGTTACCTATATAGAGCCGCTGAATGTAGAGATGGTTTCTAAGATTATTGCCAAAGAGCGGCCTGATGCGATTCTGCCTACTCTTGGCGGGCAGACAGGTTTAAACCTGGCTTTCTTTTTGATGAAGGAAGGGGTCTTAAAAAAATACGGGGTAGAGTCCATCGGCGCTTCAGTGGATGCGATATCCTGCGCTGAAGACCGCGAGCTTTTTAAAAAAGCCATGCAGGAGATCGGTGTGGATGTGCCGAAAAGCGGCATAGCTACTACGCTTGCCGGAGGGATGAAAATAGGTTTGGATATCGGGTTTCCGCTAATTCTGCGGCCAGCTTATTGTTTAGGCGGCAGCGGCGGAGCCACCGCTTATAATAAGGAGGAGCTGGAGAAATTCCTGGATAAAGGCTTGGAGACCAGCCCTGTGCATCAGGTATTAGTTGAGCAGTCAGTTTTAGGCTGGAAAGAGATTGAGTTTGAGGTGATGCGCGACTGCGTGGATAATGTGATTATGATTACCTCCATGGAGAATGTTGACCCTATGGGCGTTCATACCGGCGATAGCATAGTAGTCGCCCCTGCCCAGACCCTCACTGCCGAGGAGTATACGAATTTTGTGAATTTATCCAAGAGGATTATCCGCCGGGTGGGGATATCAGGAGGCGGCGCGAATATCCAGTTTGCCCAGAATCCCAGAGACGGCCACATTGTGATTATCGAGGTAAATCCCAGGCTTAGCCGTTCTTCTGCCCTTGCCTCTAAAGCCACAGGATTCCCTATTGCCAGGGTAGCTACAAAATTGGCAGTAGGCCTGACGCTTCCTGAAGTGATGAATCAAATTACTGGCAAGACCACCTCATTCTTTGAGCCGACAGTGGATTATTGCGTTTTTAAAATCTGCAGGTTTACCTTCGAAAAATTCCCCCGCGCAGAGCGGATAATAAATACCTCAATGAAGGCCGTGGGCGAGGCGATGTCCATTGGTAGAAATTTTAAGGAAGCCCTGCAAAAAGGCATACGCTCTATTGAGATTTCCCGTTATGGCTTCGGCGCAGACGGCAAGGATAAGATTACTGATGAGATGCTTGAAAAACCCGATAATGGCTTGATGAAGATGGTTAAAGATAAAATTCGTATTCCCAATGACGAGCGGCTCTTTTATATAAGATACGGGCTTAAGGCAGGTTTATCCATAGACGAGATTTACAACCTTTCTAAGATCGACCACTGGTTTATCGACAATATGAAACAATTAGTAGAGCTGGAGGCAAAAATCAAAAAGTTTAAGAATAATAAAACCAATGAGGGAATTACAATTCCTCTGGATTTACTTAAGGAGGCCAAGAAAGACGGCTTTTCTGACCGGCAACTGGCCCATTTGTTGAACTCCAAGGAGGAGGCAGTGCGCGAATTTTGTAAAAAGAAAAATATAGAACCGGTATATAAATTGGTAGATACCTGTGCCGGAGAATTCAGTGCCGCGCAGCCCTATTTTTACTCTACCTATGAAACTCAAGGAGAGGGCCGGCCCAGCAAGAATAAAAAGGTAGTAATCTTAGGAGGCGGCCCGAACCGGATCGGCCAGGGTATAGAATTTGATTATTGCTGCTGCCATGCTGCCTACGCCTTAAAGGAAGAAGGCATTGACAGCATTATGGTGAATTGTAACCCGGAGACCGTCTCAACTGATTACGATACTTCGGATAGGCTCTATTTTGAGCCCCTGACTTTAGAGGATATATTAAATGTCATTGATTTAGAAAAACCCATTGGCGTGATTGTGCAGTTTGGCGGCCAGACCCCCATTAATCTGGCCATACCTTTAAGAAAAGCCGGAGTAAATCTTCTGGGGACAAGCGCAGACAGTATTGATATTGCCGAGGATAGAAAGCGTTTTAAACAGATGCTGGAGAAACTTAATCTTTTACAACCGGATAATGGCACTGCCTTTAACTTTCAAGAGGCAAAATTAGTTGCCAAAAAAATAGGTTACCCGGTATTAGTGCGGCCTTCCTATGTATTAGGCGGCAGGGCGATGGAGATTGTTTATGATGAGCTTACCTTGGAGAAATTTATTAAAGAGGCAGCGGAGGTCTCAGGAGAACATCCGGTGCTCATTGATAAGTTCTTAGAAGACGCTATCGAAGTAGATGTGGATTTGATTGGCGACGGAGAAAACTTTGTTATCGGCGGGATTATGGAGCACATTGAAGAGGCAGGGACCCACTCGGGTGATGCGGCAATGTCGCTACCCACTTATACGTTATCCGCGGATGCGCTCAATAAAATCAGGCAAATAACTTATAAAATGGCTAAGGAATTAAATACGGTGGGCCTGATGAATGTACAGTATGCGGTTAAAGAGGATATGGTGTACGTCTTAGAGGTTAACCCCAGGGCATCGCGGACAGTGCCTTTTGTTTCTAAGGCTATAGGCGTGCCTCTGGCAAAACTGGCTACCAAAGTTATGTTAGGGAAAAACTTAAAGGATTTGGGATTCACTCAAGAGGTCATCCCTAAACACGTATCAGTTAAAGAGTCGGTGTTTCCTTTTAACCGTTTTCCCGGAGTGGATATAATTTTAGGACCCGAGATGAAATCCACGGGAGAGGTTATGGGCATTGATGAGGACTTTGGCCGGGCATATATCAAAAGCCAGATTGCCGCCGGCCAGAATTTACCCAGAAAAGGAAATGTCTTTATCTCTGTATGCGATAGAGACAAGCGGGATATCGTGCCTATCGCCAAGAAATTAGAGGGCCTGGGATTTCATCTTTATGCCACTGCAGGGACAGCCGCGGTCTTAGGAAAAAATAATACCCCGGTCAAGATCCTGCCCAGGATTACCGAAGGCAGGCCAAATGTGTTAGACCTGATGAAGGACGGTAAAATCCAGTTAGTGATTAATACGCCTTCGGGACGCATCCCGCGGCAGGATGAGGTTAAAATCCGCTCGCAGGTAATTTTATACAGCATACCCTATACCACCACCATCACTGGTGCCCAGGCTACCGTAAACGGAATTGAGGCCCTGGTAAAGAAGGATATGCAAGTAAAGTCACTGCAGGAATACCATAAAAAAATGGTCACAAGGCCACAAAATCACCCTGCCTGTCCGGCAGGCAGGCACGTCACCAGACAAAGGCATGGAAAAAATAAGCGTAAGAACAAATAGCCGCGTAGATTTAATTGACATTACGGATAAAATACAGGCAGTGATTTCTAAAAGCAAGGCAAAAGTTGGGGTGTGTTTTATTTTCTGCCCGCATACCACTGCCGGCTTGACCATTAATGAGAACGCAGACCCTTCAGTCAGACGCGATATTATAGATGCCTTAAGTAAGCTGGTGCCGGCAAATGCCGGATATGCGCATTCCGAAGGTAATGCCGACAGCCACATAAAATCTTCTCTCTTCGGTTCCTCTCTTACGCTTTTCTTCGAGGACGGTCAATTAGCGCTGGGCACCTGGCAGGGGATATATTTTTGCGAGGGTGATGGCCCACGTTCAAGGGAAGTCTGGATAAAGATAATTAAGGAGTTGTAATGCCAGAGTTGCCAGAAGTAGAGACCATAAAACGCGAATTAGAGAAAGCGGTCCTGGGTAAGAAGATTACCGAGGTCTGCGTGCATAACCCTGTGGTAATACGCGAGCCAGCGGTTGATAAATTCAAGAAAGGCCTGGCAGGGGCAGGCATTAAGAATATCCTGCGTAGAGCCAAGGTCTTAATTTTAGAGCTGTCAAACGGAAAGTCGCTGGTCGTCCATTTAAAGATGACCGGGCAGCTTATTTATCCTGGCAATGGAAAGACAGGCAGGGTAAGTTTCCATTTGTCAGACGGGAAAATATTAGATTTTAATGACCGCAGATTATTCGCGGAACTGCGCCTGCTTGATGACTGGCGGTCTTTAAAGTTTATTCAGGGTTTAGGCCCGGAGCCGTTTGAAATAAGTTCAGAACAATTTAAAGAGATGCTCAGTAAAAAGAAAACCAAAATAAAGCCTCTGCTTATGGATCAGGCCTTCATCTCCGGAGTAGGCAACCTCTATGTTGCCGAGGCTTTATTTAGGGCGAGGATACATCCTGAAAGGCCTGCAATGAGCCTTTCGGACAAAGAGAAAGAAAATCTTTTTAAAGAAATAAAGGATACGCTGCGTGAGGCAATAGAGCATAAAGGTTCTTCTGTAGATCAGTATGTGCAGTTAAGCGGCGCACCCGGAGGGTATGTCAGGTACCATAAGGTTTATGACCGGGAAGGCAAGCCTTGTTTTGTATGTAAAACGCCGATTAAAAGGACTGCCTTAAGTGGCAGGGGTACGTATTTCTGCCCGAAGTGCCAGCCCCGCTCTGCCATTTAATTTCGCCAGCGGGATCCCGTCTTTATTCAAGTTCGCTTGAGCGGGAAGATAAAATATGAAGACGCGCCTGAAAATCAACGGTATTATTATCGTCCTGGCTGTTTTATTGACAGTAGCCTTTCCAGCTGTGTTTATGCGCCATGACTCCGTGGGTTTAGGGGAAGAAATTCTGGAAATACTCGGTATTACCTCTATTCTTTTGGGGCAGGTCATCCGGGTTTCTAGCCGCGGCTATAAGTCAGAACATTCCTCGCAAGGTGCTGTCTTAATTCAGGGTGGGCCTTATGCACTGGTGCGTAATCCCATGTATTTAGGCATATTTTTAATTGGCCTGGGTATTGTTTTGGTACTCTTTAACTGGTGGGTAATCTGTCTGTTCCTCTTGGCTTTTGTCAGCCGTTATTTATTGCTCATCCCCAAAGAAGAAAAGAAACTTTCGGCCATGTTTCCCGTGGATTACCCCGCCTATAAGAGAAATGTACCGCGCATCTTGCCTTCACTGCCTGCGGTATTACGAAAAGACGTCAGTGAATATTTACCTATAAAACCACCGTGGCTTAAGAAAGAAATCGGCTCTATATCAGCGGTGTTATTGTTTACGCTTTTAATGGAGTCATGGGAGGATATTAAAAATGAAGGGTGGGCAACTTATAAAGAGGAAGCGTTAACCATAATTGTTACCATTATATTATTTATAGCCTTGCTTATTTATTTAAGCAAAAGAACAAATAGCGTAAGAAAGCATGATTCAAACAAAAGCAAAACTCATTAAAAATATTGAAGTTGCGCCAGGGTACTATAAAATATGCCTATCTTGTGCTATAATTACTAGAACCGCTCAACCCGGACAGTTTTTAGAAGTAAAGGTAAGCGCTGCTGCTGAGCCGTTATTGCGCCGGCCTTTTAGCATCCACAGGCTAAATAACGCAACAGTTGAGATTCTTTTTGAGGTTTTAGGCGCAGGGACAAAACTTTTAGCAGAGAAAAAAGCAGGCCAATATTTAGATATAATCGGCCCCCTGGGGAACGGGTTTGATTACAGGGTACAGGGTGCAGGGTGCAGGGTGCATCTATTGGTTGCTGGGGGGATGGGGGTTGCGCCGCTTTTCCCCTTGGCAGAGAAAATAAAAAGTCACCAAGTCACAAAGTCACAAGGTCACAAGGTGCTCGTTCTTATCGGCGCTAAAACAAAGAAGCAGATTCTCTGCGAAAATGAATTTAAGAAACTCGGTTGCAGTGTTAAAATAGCTACGGATGACGGCTCGGTTGGTTTTAACGGGAGGGTTACTGACTTGCTGAAAAAAATTTTGCTGGCGAACCAGCGAACCAGCGAACCAGCGAACCAGATATATGCCTGCGGCCCCGGGCCTATGTTGAAAGAAGTAGCAGCTGTTGCTAAAAAATATAATATTCCAGCGCAGGTTTCCCTGGAAGAACACATGGCTTGCGGGATAGGCGCCTGTTTAGGCTGCGTAGTGAATACGCAAGACGGGCTTAAACGGGTCTGTAAAGAAGGCCCGGTGTTCGACGCAAAAGAAATAGTTTGGGGATAGAATAAAAAAGCCTGCCTCTCCGGCAGGCAGGGAGGACGATGATGCCCAAGATGCCTTTTGTTTCTATCATTATTCCCGTCAAGAATTTCGAACGCACCATCGAAAAGACATTTGAATACCTGCTCAACGTTGATTATCCCCGCGATGCCTGGGAGTGGGTTATCGCCGACGGCGGCTCTACCGATAAAACCGTGGAGATAATAAAAAACTGGCAGGAGAAGCACCCCTTTATCAAGTTGGTCCAGATCCCCAATTGCCCCTCTCCGGGGTTTGCCCGCAACAAGGCCTTAGAGGCTGTAAAAGGAGATTTCCTGTTTTTTACGGATGCGGATTGCGCGCCGGATAAAAACTGGATTAACGAGATGCTCAGGCATTTCAACCGCGACCCTAAAATCGCTGCCGTAGGCGGCGAGGTTTTTACTCTCAAGGTCGATCCCGATAATCTAGTAGAGGCCTGGTGTCAGCATTTCCGTTTCAATATGGTCTCTCCCCGCTACGGGTTTATCAAGGAAGGTTACTACCCTGATTTTCCCAAAGAGCCCAAGCCAGCTGATATAGGCGGGCATAAGGCATATTTTTTCGGCACTTGCAACGTGGCTTACCGAAAAGCTGCAATGGAGGCAATTGGCGCCAAATTTTGGGAGAGGCCTACTGGCGAAGACATGGATTTAAGTTATCAACACAGAAGCCGCGGCTGGAAATTTTATTTTGCACCCGAGGCAAAGGTAGACCATATGCACAGGGCAGACCTGAAGGCCTTGCTTAAAGTCTGGGTTAGCTATGGCCAGGCGCACCTTCCTTTGATTGATAAGTATGTAAAGAAGAACGGCCTTGAGGTTATCCTGCAATTTAAAAAAGGCAGCCCCTCCTTTGTCTTGCCCTTTCCTTTAAGGGGATTTGTTTATTTAGGCAATTTCCATCTTATGCATCTCTTCACCTTATTTTTTATAGCGGGATTGGCCTCAGGCTTTATTTTTACCGGCCTGGGCATAAAAATTTTTACGCTTGCGTCTTTTCTATTGATGCTTTATTTTGCCTATCAGTATGTGAAATGGAACTTTGGCATGGAACCGACTTCTGAATTCTGGGTCTGGTTCAAGATGAAATACCTCACTAACCTGAGTTTTATCAGGGGGGGCTTAAAGGATTTTAAGAAATACAAGATATTCTGTATAGAACCGAGTTTCTAGATAAAATGCCCGGCTTAAGTATAAAAATAGGAAAGCTTAAACTCAAAAATCCAGTAATGGTTGCCTCGGGTACTTTTGGCTATGCCGAGGAATTTAAGGATTTGCTTAACCTAAAACAATTAGGGGCTATTGTCACCAAGACTATAACCTTAAAACTTCGTCGTGGTAACCCCCCTCCGCGCACCTGCGAGACACCTGCAGGCATGCTTAATTCCATCGGTTTGGAAAATCCAGGGATAGCCGCGTTCCTTAAAGAGAAGTTACCCTTTTTGAAGAAGACAGGCGTTCCCATAATCATGAGTATTGCCTCAGAAGATGAACCGGGAGAATTCATTGAGCTCGCCAGGCGCCTGGATAAAATTAAAGAGGTGGCTGCAATAGAATTAAACATCTCCTGCCCCAATATCAAAGTTTATGGTTCAGAGTTCATAGTTCAGAGTCAAAAGCAAAGAACCATGAACTATGAACCAAGAACTAAACTAATTTCTCAAGATGCAAAAGCTACTTATAATTTAGTAAAGGCGGTACGCAAAGCCACCAGAAAGACCATTATTACCAAACTCTCTCCCAATGTTACAGACATCACTGAGATTGCTATTGCTGCCGAAGAAGCGGGAAGCGATGCGGTTTCTTTAATCAATACGCTGACCGGGATGAGCATAGATATCCAGAGCAGAAAACCGGAAATCGCCATGGTTACCGGCGGTCTTAGCGGCCCGGCAATCAGGCCGGTAGCTGTGCGTATGGTCTGGGAGGTTTATCAGAAGATCGAGATCCCCGTTATCGGAATGGGTGGTATAATAGATATTTCCAGCGCCCTGGAATTCTTTATTGCCGGTTCAACCGCCATAGGCGTGGGGACCGCAAATTTTATTAACCCCCAGGTAACAACAGAGATAATCCGGGGCTTAGAGAAATATTTAATCCAAAATAAAATAAGCGATATCCGGCAGATTATCGGGAGCCTAAAAATTGAAAACTAAGATCATAGTTGCACTGGATGTGGATAATCTTGCGCGGGCAAAATATTTTGTAAACAGGCTTTATCCTGAAATTAAACTTTTTAAAGTAGGCCTTCGGCTTTTTACTGCCTGCGGCCCTGAAATAATTAAATTTATCCGGGGCAAAGGCGGTGAGTCCTTTCTGGATTTAAAGTTCTTTGATATACCCAATACTGTTGCCCATGCCGTGCGTCAAGCAGCGCGCCTTAAAATAAAAATGCTCACCCTGCATATTGCAGGTGGCAGGGAGATGTTGCTGTCTGCGGTAAGAGCAGCTAAAGAAGAATCCGCTAAGCTTAAAATCAAAAGGCCTTTATTAATCGGGGTTACGGTTTTAACCAGCGAAAAGGCAACCGCTCAGGCGGTCTTGCGCTTAGCTAACATAGGCCTGGATTGTGGCTTGGACGGCGCGGTCTGTTCTGTCTGGGAAGCCAGGGCCTTGAGAGAAAAAATCAAAAAGAGGTTTATTATTGTTACCCCCGGTATCAGGCCAAAGGGCTACCTGGCCGACGACCAGAAACGCACTGCTACTGCCGCCGATGCGCTTGCCGCAGGGGCGGATTATATTGTTGTAGGCAGGCCCATACTGGAAGCCAAAGAACCGCTTAAGGCGGTTCGGGGATTGATATAAGATGGATTCGAAAGCCGCATTAGAAAAAATCAGAGAAGCAGAACTTAAGGCGCAGGAGATAATTGAGCAGGCCAAAAGAGAATCTCAGAAGATTCTGCAGGAGGCCAAAGCAGAAAAAGAGCGCCTTATTAAACATGCCGCAGAACAGGCAAATCAGGACTGTAAGAAATTAAAGATTAAAATAGAGGAAGAAGCGGCGCGGGAAGTTGCTGCGCTTGGAGGCCTGGCAGAGGAAGAAATCCGGATATTAAAGGAAAAAGTTCAAGCCAGGCTGGCAGAGGCAACAGAATTTCTTAAGGCGAAAATAGAATTGTAGTATGGCAATAGCTAAGATAAAAAAGATAGAGATTCTCGGTTTAAAAGAAGACGAGGATAAGTTTCTGGCATTATTGCAGAGGCTGGCACTGGTCCAGTTAAGCCCTGACCCGGAAACAGAAGCCGCCGCCGCGTCTGCGCCCGGCGCGGGCGTGAATATACTTGAGATTGAAGAGGCGATTAATTTTTTAGGAAGCTTTAAGAAAACAGCCGGGCTTTTAGCAGGGATGGTGAAGCTTAAGCCTCAGCTATACGAGCAAGAGGTAAAAGAAGTTATTAATAGTTTTGATTATCAGGGATTCTTGAAGGGGCTATCGGAATTGCGCAATCACTTTAAGAATCTCGCTGGGCACAGGGAAAGGCTGTTACAGGAAAGGCACCTCCTGGCTCCTTGGCGAGGACTGAAGATTCCGTTGGCTGAGCTTCACTATACTGCCGCCTGCGGGGTCTTATTAGGCGTCTTGCGCACCAACGATTATGTAAATCTGTTAAAGAATTGCAAAGAAGAAGAGATAAATTTATTTTGCGAATGCCTGCATCAGGATAAGGCCAATACCTATCTGGTTATTCTTTATCTTAAGAGTGCGTTTGAGAGGCTGGAAGCTGTTTTAAAAAACCGCCATTTTAATTTCGTTACCCTCAGCCGGCACAGGGCTGCGGCGCAAGATAGGCTGTTAGAGATAAGCCGGGAAATCTTGGTGTTAGATGACCAGATGCAGGATGCAAAAGATAACATTGCGGCACTGGCAAAAGAACAGTTCAAGCTTATGTCGATATACGATTATCTTGCAAACATAAAGAAGAGAGAGGCGGCAAACAGAAATTTTATCCTGCAACAGTTCACCTTTAGTTTAAGCGGCTGGCTTAAAGAAAAGGATGTACAGAGGCTGCAAAGGTCAATTGCTGACAGCGGTATAGGCCTGGCAATATTTCTGTCGGAGCCGGGGCCCCAAGAAAATATCCCGGTAGGTTTAGAGAACAGCCGGCTGATACAACCTTTTGAATTCATCACTAAAATTTACGGTTTTCCCAAATATTCTGAAATAGACCCTACGCCTTTTCTGGCGCCTTTTTTCTTTTTATATTTCGGTTTTTGTGTCTCGGATGTGGGTTATGGTTTTATCCTGGCTTTGTTTTCCTGGTTTGTGCTTAAGAAGTTTAAGATGGGGCCGCAGGGCTTAAGGTTCTTCAGGTTATTTTTATTCTGCGGCATATCTACCATAATAGTCGGCGCACTTACCGGCAGCTGGTTCGGGAACCTGATTGATTTGCTTGCGCAGAGTAATAAAATTCTTTTGCCCCTTAAAAAATTTAAAGACTCTCTGGTTCTTCTTGACCCGATGAAGGAGCCCACCAAGTTATTAGGGATTGCGCTTTCTTTAGGCATAATCCAGGTCTGGTTTGGCAATATCGTGGCAGGGATAGGCAATTTGAAAAACAGGCGTTATCTGGATATAGTGCTGGACCAGCTCCCCACGCTTACCTTTTTGTTCGGCTTAACCGGGCTGGGCGTTATCTTCTTAAAATTATTTGATAAGGCCCACCTGAATTTATTTAAATCTGCCGCCGCATTAGGCGCCTTGGCGCTTATAGCCACCCAGGGCCGCTCTGAAAAAGGGCTGGGCTCCAAGCTGTTTTACGGAATATACAATCTTTACAATGCGCTTTCGGGTTATTTAAGCGATATATTATCATACAGCCGTCTCTGGGCGCTGGGGTTAGTCACCGGGGTTATGGCCACCACTATCAATCTCATTAGCGTGCAATTCAGCCAGATCTTTGTTTCCGTTATCCCTTTTATAAATAAAGCAGGCGTTATTAAAACCATGCTCGGTACGCTCATTTTAATTATTATTTTTGTCATCGGGCACATAGTTTCATTCCTGATGAATTTATTGGGCGCGTTTGTGCACCCCGTGAGGCTGCAGTTTGTAGAATTCTTTTCCAAATTCTTTAAGAGCGGGGGGAACGCTTTTAAGCCTTTTAAGGTAGAGACGAAATACATCGATATCAGGTGAAAGGAGGCTTTACTATGGAAGCGGGTTTAGCTTTTGCAATCGCGGGCGCAGCAATAGTTATGGCGATATCAGGCGTAGGTTCTGCCATAGGCGTGGCCTTGGCCGGCCAGGCCGCAGGAGGGGTAATGTCAGAGGATCCGGAAAAATTCGGACGCATGATTCCTCTTATAGGCATCCCCGGCACTCAAGGGTTCTACGGTTTTCTCATCGGGTTCTTGGTATTGAATAAACTTAACCTTTTGGGAACGGATATTAAGATTCCCACCCTGTATCAGGGTATTCAGATCTTTGCCATCTGCAGCGTAGTAAGCCTGGTGGAATCCATCTCTGCGGTCTGGCAGGGTAAGGTTTCTGTAGCCTCTATTTATCTGGTGGCCAGGAAACCGGAAGAGGCGGGAAAGGCCCTGGTCTTACCTATCTTTGTGGAAATCTATGCCATACTCGGCCTGGCCGCGGCGTTTTTATTGTTATCGGGGGTAAAAATTTAATGTCCTTAGAATCTATTTTAGAGCACATATTGAATGAGGCTCAGACAGCGAGAGATAAGATAATCCAGGAGGCCAAACTAGAGACTGATAAGATAATCCAGGAGGCCAAACTAGAGGTAGAGAAACTTTATCAGGATATAATAGAGAAAGAAAAGGCCTTCTATCTGAAGCAAAAGCAGCGGCTCATTGTCAATGCACGGCTAGGACAGAAGAGGTCTCTGCTTCTGGCAAAACAGGAGTTAATGGGGGCTGTATTTGAGAGATTAAAATCAAGTTTAAAGAGCGATAAGCTAAAAAAAGAAGAGATTTTTATAGACAAGGTACATCAGGCGCAAGCGGACGCAGGGTTTTATCTGGACAAATTCAGGCAGGAATACGAGATTGAGCTCGCCGGGATTCTTTTTCGGGAGTAAATATGAGTGTATCTCCGCTTAATTATGCTTTTGCAGTGGGTAAGGTCAGGGCCCTGGAGAGATTCTTAATCAAGGCTGAAGTATTTGAAGAGGCAATGGAGTCAGGCCTTGATGAGGCCTTAAGGCTCTTTGCCGAAGCAGACCTTTATAGCGATGAGCTCCTGCATGTCAAGGATAGCCGGCAATTAGAAACTGTCTTAAACCAGGAATTGCTGAAACTAAAAAAGCTTGTCAGTGAATTGCTCTTGGATAAGGAACTTCTCGGGCTCTTGGATATCAGCCCGATAGAATGCTTAGAGAAGATACTCAAGGATTTCCCCAGCGAATTTTTGCAGGATTACCTTATGCACTTAATCGATATGTATAACATTAAAACTTTCCTGAGGCTTTATATTTTAGGAGAACCCCGGGAAGAATTACAAAAAAAATTGGCCGGCCGGGGTTTTATCAAAAAAGAAGATTTCCTGGCTCTTTACAGCCAGGGCCTCCCGGCCTTCTTAAGGCGTTTGGAATATGTCAACAAGCATTACCGGATAATCGACTATGCCTTTTATCTGGCTGAGGCAATAAAGAAAATGAAGCAGGACAATTCTTTCGTAGCTTTAGAAAAAGAGATCAACGATTTTCTTATCCGGATGCTTAAACCCGCAAAGTATTTTATCTTTGGCCCGGAACCGGTATTGGCCTATTATTTTGCCAAGATAAATGAGATTAATCTGATGCGTATGATTATCCTGGCAAAGATAAATAACCTGCCGGTTTCTTTAGTCAAAGAGAGGTTAAATAGCGTCTATGCCTGAAAAGCCGCCTTTGGAAGGATCCCTGGCGATAATCGGAGACGAAGATATAGTGCTTGGTTTTCAGGCTTTGGGTTTTAGGATTTATCCGGTCAGCCAATTGCGGGAAGCGAAAGCAGCGCTGGAGGAAATCGTGCAGCAGGCCTGCGCAGTGTGCCTGGTCCAGGATGATATTTATCTTGCTGCGCAGGAAGAGATAAATAATTATAAAAATTTGCCGTTCCCTGTCTTCATCCCTTTTAGTAAAAGCCCGGAGAATGGTTTACTAGAAACGATGGTCAAGGATATACGGCTGCGTGCTACAGGGACAAATTAATGCGGAGACCCAAGTTATGAAACAGGCTAAAATTATTAAAGTATCGGGGCCTTTAGTGGTTGCCAGCGGCTGCGCCGGCGCCAAGATGTACGATGTGGCGCGCGTTTCAGATAAGAAATTAATCGGTGAAATTATTGAACTAAAGAACGACCTGGCCTATATACAGGTTTACGAGGAAACCGCCGGCATAGGCCCGGATGAACCGGTTTATTTAACGAACGAGCCCTTAAGCGTAGAGTTGGGGCCGGGATTAATCGGTTCGATTTACGACGGTATACAAAGGCCGCTTAACGTGATCAGGGATATATCGGGCGATTTTATCTCTCGCGGAGTGGATGTGCCCGCTCTTGATTACAACAAGAGATGGCAATTTAGCCCTCAGGTTAAAGAGGGAGAAGAAGTTGTTTCCGGTGATATACTGGGCGTAGTTGAGGAGACAGCTTTGATAAGGCACAAAGTCATGGTCCCGCCGGGGATAAGCGGCCGGATTATAGAAATTAAAGAGGGAGATTTTACCGTTAAAGAAGTTATTGCTAAAATTAAAACCGCCAGCCACGCCCAGGATATAACTATGTCTTGGCGTTGGTCAGTAAGGAAAGCGCGGCCGATAAAAGAAAAATTTGCACCCGATGAACCGCTTACTACCGGGCAGCGGGTCATTGATACCTTTTTCCCCATTGCCAAGGGCGGGACTGCCTGTATCCCCGGGCCGTTTGGTTCCGGCAAGACAGTTGAGATGCACGAAATTGCCAAATGGTCTGATGCGCAGGTTATTGTATACGTAGCCTGCGGCGAGAGAGGCAATGAATGCGCGGACTTATTATTGAGTTTCCCGGAGTTAAAAGACCCAGCCACAGGCCGGCCGTTATTAGAGCGCACGGTAATCGTAGCCAATACCTCTAATATGCCTGTGGCAGCGCGGGAGGCCTCCATTTATACAGGCGTAACTATTGCGGAGTATTTCCGCGATATGGGTTATTCAGTAGCGCTGATAGCTGATTCTACCAGCCGTTGGGCAGAGGCGCTTCGCGAAATCTCGGGCCGGCTGGAAGAGATGCCCGGAGAGGAAGGGTATCCTGCGTACCTGTCTTCGAGATTAGCGGAATTTTACGAACGCAGCGGTAAAGTAACCTGCCTGGGCGGCGATTCCCGGCAAGGCGCATTAAGCATTATGGGCGCGGTTTCTCCTCCGGGGGGAGATTTGTCCGACCCGGTGGTGCAGGCGACATTACGCGTGGTGAGAGTATTCTGGGGCCTGGATGATAAGTTGGCCAATGCGCGCCATTTTCCGGCGATAAACTGGCTCTTGAGTTATTCTTTATACCATGATAACCTGGAAGAATTCATGAAAAATAATATTGCTGAAGACTTTGCCAGTTTAAGAAAAGAGGCAATGCGCTTATTAGAAGAGGAGGCCTCGCTTTTAGAAATCGCGCGCCTGGTTGGTATTGAATCGCTTTCTTTTGATGACCGCTTGATTCTGGAGGCAGCCAAGTCCATACGGGAAGATTTCCTGCATCAAAATGCCTTTCACGAAATAGATACCTATACCTCTTTAATAAAACAGTACCGTATGTTAAGAGTAATCCTGGAGTTTTATCGCTTAGGCAAGGAGAAGCTTAAGGAAGGCATGGAATTCGAGAAAATCATACAGCTGCCCATACGTGAAAAAATCAGCCGCTTAAAATATATAGAAGAGGCTAAGCCGCAGGAGTTTGATAAAACAGAAGAGGAGTTAAGAAAAAGCTATGCTTAAAGAATACCTCACAGTTTCTTCGATCAGCGGGCCGCTGGTGGTGGTAGAGAAGGTCAGGGATGTTAAATACGCGGAGTTGGTGGAGGTTGGATTTTCTGATGGCCAGATACGCAGAGGCAAGGTTTTGGAGATTTCCGAAGATAAAGCGCTGGTGCAGATGTTTGAGGGCACATTGGGCCTGGACGTTCCCGGCGCGCGCGTGCGTTTCCTGGGGAAGACACAGGAATTAGCCGTTTCACCGGACTTAGTAGGAAGGGTTTTTGACGGCGCAGGCAGGCCGCGCGATAACAGCCCGGCTATTATCGCCGATAGGCGCCTGGATATCAACGGTAAACCCATTAACCCGGCTTCGCGGGCATATCCCTCGGAGTTTATTCAAACAGGGATTTCTACCATTGACGGGATGAATCCTCTGGTGCGCGGACAGAAACTACCCATATTTTCTGCGGCAGGACTGCCGCATTCGCGCCTGGCTAGCCAGATTGCCCGTCAGGCAAGGGTTTTAGGAAAGGAAGAACAATTTGCAGTTGTTTTTGGAGCCATGGGCATTACCTTTGAAGAGGCGGATTTCTTTATGCGCGATTTCCGTAGCACCGGAGCCATTGAGCGCAGCACCCTCTTTATAAATTTAGCCAATGACCCCGCGATTGAACGTATCTCCACCCCCCGCCTGGCCCTTACCTGCGCCGAGTACCTGGCCTTTGTCCTGGATATGCACGTCTTGGTTATATTGATTGACATGACTTTTTATTGCGAGGCCTTAAGAGAAATTTCCGCAGCCCGCAAAGAGATTCCGGGAAGGAGGGGTTATCCCGGGTATCTTTATACCGACCTGGCCGCGCTTTATGAACGCGCAGGCCGCATAAAAAATAAGAAAGGCTCTATTACTCTCCTGCCGGTGCTGACTATGCCCGAGGACGACAAGACGCACCCTATCCCGGACCTGACCGGCTACATTACCGAAGGCCAGATTATCTTATCGCGCGAGTTGCACCGCAAGGGTATTTATCCCCCGGTGGATGTTTTGCCCAGCCTCTCCCGCCTTAAAGATAAAGGGATCGGCAAAGATAAAACAAGGGAAGATCATTCTGATGTGTTAAACCAGCTCTTTGCCTGTTATGCAAAAGGCAAAGAGACGAGGGAATTAGCGATTATTTTAGGCGAGGCAGCGCTTTCCGACCTGGATAAGCTGTATTTAAAATTCGCAGATAATTTTGAAGAGGGATTTGTCAGGCAGCCCGAATCTGAAGAGCGCTTAGTAATCAAGAGTTTGGAGATTGGCTGGGGTTTATTGCGTTCGATACCAAGGCAGGAATTGAAACGTATACGCGAAGATTATTTGAATAAATATTATCAAGCCAAATAACCCATGATTTTAAGAATTAACCCCAATCGTATGGAACTGCTGCGCCTGCGCCGCAGGCTTCTGCTTGCCCGCAGGGGCCACAAGCTTCTACAGGATAAATTGGAAGAGATGATGCGCAGGTTCCTGTTATTGCTCAAGGACATTTTTACGGCAGAAGATGATTTTCAGGAGAGGAACCGCCAGATGCTGCAGAGGTTACTCTATTGCCGCATCAACAGCTCCAGGCCCGACTTTGAGGAAATGTTATCCAGGATAAACGTAAAATTCACCATCGGGATATCAACAATGCGGGTTATGAATGTGAAAACCCCGGTATTCGAAGCCCGGGATTTAAATATAAACAGGCAGTATGATTTTTTTAAGACTCCGGCGCAGATGGACCTGGCAGTAGCAGGCGCCGGGGACTACCTCGGGTCTTTATTAAAACTGGCCCGGTTATTAAAAACCCTGGATATTTTGTCTTACGAAATCGAACGCACGCGCAGGCGCGTGAACGCCTTAGGATATATACTTATCCCCTCGGCTGAGGACACGATCCGTTATATTACCCAGAAACTAAATGAGTTCGAGCGCGGTAACCTCGTGCGTTTGATGCGGGTAAAAGAAATTGTCAGGGCCCATTAATTAAAAAGGAAAGAGCAAAATGCTGAAACGCGTACTGATTATATCAATTGGCATAACCCTCCTTGTTACTGTTAACTCTGTTTTTGCGAAAATGATGGAGAGTAGCAAGCCGCGCCTCTCTACCAAGGCACAGAGGCTAGGTAAAATCCAAGCCAGGGTCATAGCGTTAAGTAAAAAGTTGAGTTTGACTGACCTGCAAAGAAAACAAATCACGGACATCCTTACTAAGGTTAAGGACGATACCGCTAAGATATTAGAAGACGCCGGCGAAAATATTAGAGAGGTAAAGGCCAGGGGCGAAGAAGAAATTGATAAGGTTTTGAACAAAGAACAGAAGGACAAATTTAGTAACGTCCACGAGGAAGAAGTGGACGAAGATATCGTGAAGGTATTTAAGACCACCTATTGACCTTAAGCGGGGTTTTAAGCTATAATAAAAATTTGCGGGCGGTTAGTTCAGTTGGTTAGAACGCTTCTCTTACACAGAAGAGGTCAGGGGTCCGAGCCCTCTACCGCCCATTTTTCATAGATGAGCCGAGAAATAGTTGTTGCAAAGAATTCCGTTTTCGAGTATAGTTAACATTCCTCAATAGGGGGTCGTAGTGTAGCCTGGTTTAACACGTCGCCCTGTCACGGCGAAGATCGCGAGTTCAAATCTCGTCGGCCCCGCCAGTTTGAAATACCTGACAAATAAAAGCAGATAATAAGGTTATGGGAAGCAAAGATTAAAGATATGATTAAAAATGAAGTTTTCTATAGGATATAATCACGATATTAAACTATTGAACTTCCTGGATGTCTATAAAGATAATATTGAGGCTCTTTATTTTCCAATACCTCGGCAATACTCAGGTTCAGGCAGGCATATTCCTCAAAAAAATAGTTATTTAAATGAAATCCCCGAGATAATTAAAAAATGTAACTCGTTAAACATAAAATCTCAGCTGTTACTAAATGCAACATGCGAAGGAGAATCAGGGCTAGAAAAAAAATTCTTCTCAGAAACCATTGACTATATACAGAAATTGAAAAGTTTAGGATTAAAAAGCGTAATAGTTACGAATCCTATTTATATCTCTGAAATCAAGAAACAAATCAGGGAAACCCAGGTAGAATCATCTGTTAATTGTTATGTAAAAACAGTAGAGCACGCCGCATATCTTAAAGATTTAGGCGTAGATATTTTGACTATTGACAGGGATATAAATCGCAATATCCCTTTAATTAAGGAAATTAAGGATAAAACCGGGCTTAAAATAAGGATAATGCTTAATGAAGGGTGTTTAAGAAACTGCCCTTTTAGAAAAACGCATTTCAATTTTATAGCGCACGCACAGTTAAATCCTAAAGCTGAGATGATGAGTGGGATTTTTTTCGAAAGATGGTGTATGAAAATTTTCTCCAAAAACCCCGCAAAGGTTTTTAGTATCCCGTTTATTCCACCGCCTGCTTTAAAATATTATACTCAATTTGTAGACTATTTTAAAATTTCAAGCAGGGATTCCCCCACTTCTGTAATCGAATTGAGGTTGAAAGCGTATATAAATCAAGATTTTAACGGTAATTTATTAGAAATTTTAGATTGCCCGGGGCTTCCTTACTTTAATTTTATTAATTACGATATACTTAAGAAAAATAATTTCTTTGAAAAAATGACTAAATGTAATAGCAGGTGTAATAAATGCAATTACTGTAATAAGTTAATGAAGGATGCGGTTGTGATTAACTCGGATTTTTTGAAGGGGCATAAAAAGATAAAAGAAGATAAAAAAGCTCTAAAGATATACAAGGGAATTTTAAAGGCCTCTCAAGATAATATCCCTATTCGCTTAAAGTTAGGCAGGGCCTATTTAAATCTCAAGAAATATGGAAAAGCGGCCGAAACACTAAATAAGGCAATAGAAATAAGCCCAAAAGAGATAGACGCCTACCTTCTTTTAGGTTCTTGCTATGAGGAAACCAGAGACAGCGATAATGCCCTGGAGATATATAAAAAAGCCCTGAAGATTTTCCCAAATGCGGGCCTTATCTACCAGGGCTTAGGAAGAACCTATTTTCATCTTAAAAACTATGAAGAAGCCGTCAGAAATATAAAAAAGGTTATAGAATTACATTGTAAAGGACGTAACATATACTTCCTTTTAGGTTCTTGTTACAAAAGAATTGGACAATATAAAAAAGCGATAGAGGAACTTAAGAAAGAAGAAAAGATAAACCCAGAAGATGCACAGGTAAATTTCTTACTCAGTAAATGCTATAGAAATATAGGCCAAATAGAGCAATCAGATAAAGAATTAGATAAAGGGTTTTTAAAATTTAAGAAATCTAAACTGATGTAGTTAACTCTGGTGCGCAAGATGCGCTTTTTGTTTGTGAGTTTTGAGTTAGAAATAATATAACGGTAAACTGAAGGCAATAGCAGAAATTAAGAATTATGAAAGAAAATTATGTTTTATGCAAAAAGATGCCGGATGCGCAGCGTCTTCCTCTCAAAGGAAACATAGACCTTACCTACCGCTGCAATAATAATTGCCGGCACTGCTGGTTGAGAATTCCTTCGGATGATTCTCAAACAAAAGAAGAACTTTCCTTTGGGGAGATAAAACATATTATCCAAGGCGCCAAGAAAATGGGCTGCTGCAGGTGGTCTATATCGGGCGGTGAGCCTATGCTGAGGCCTGATTTTGCTGAAATCTTTGATTTCATTACCTCTAATTCTATTTCTTATTCCCTGGATACTAATGGTACCCTGATTACTCCCCATATTGCTGGGCTTATGAAGAGAAAAGGCGTGAAAATGGTTGCCCTTTACGGAGTAACTGCAGATGTCCATGACTATATCACCCGTAATCCCGGTTCATTTGAAGCGAGTATGGCTGGTTTTAATTATTTAAAAGAGGCCGGAGCCGGTTTTACAGTTCAAATTATACCGATGCGTGATAATTATCATCAGTTTAAGGAGATGGCCAAATTAGCCGAATCTCTAAGTAAGCATTATAGAATTGGCGCTGCCTGGCTATATCTTTCAGCCTGCGGCGATCCGGAGATAAATAAAGAAATACTACAGCAACGGCTTCCCCCAAAAGAGGTAGTGGAGCTTGATAAACCGGATTTGCCCTATGAAGAGCAAGTGAATACAGGGACAGGGAGTTGTTATACAAAATCAGTTCGCAATGACTGTTTTTTTGCTTCCTGTATCGCCAATAGGCGTGATTTTCATATTGACCCTTATGGCCAGGCGACCTTTTGCTGTTTTATCAAAGACCCAATTCTACGCTATAGCTTAAGAGAGGGCAGTTTTAAGGAATGTTGGGATGGCTTCATTCCTTCTTTGGCAAATAAGGTGAAGTTTAGCGAGGAATATTTACAAAACTGCGGCTCCTGCCAGTTGCGCCAGCATTGCCGCTTTTGCCCGGTATATGGCTATTTGGAACACCGCAGGTTCAGCGCCAAGGTAGAATATTTATGCAAGGTGGCCCAGGAGAATAAGAAATTTAAAGATGACTGGAAGAGAAAT
>Ga0315294_10000070_pt1 | contig 98049 bp, 83 predicted proteins | sample YL17G13_40_MG_FD_203626 | JGI IMG/M metagenome (GOLD analysis project Ga0315294, IMG submission 203626) | Sediment microbial communities from Yellowstone Lake, YNP, Wyoming, USA - YL17G13_40 | ecosystem: Environmental > Aquatic > Freshwater > Lake > Sediment | place: USA: Wyoming | collected... | reverse complement strand
CCAAAAGGAATCCGCCACCCAGTACCTCCCGCCTGATATCCTGGTCAAGGTCTACGAGGACCGCAAATCGATCGGCGTTTCTTACACCTATACCGAACCCCTGGTCTGGTTCGAGTATATCATGGACGCGGCCAAGCAGATTCGCGAACACGGCGGGAAGAACGTCCTGGTCACGAATGGCTTGATCAACGAGGAACCCCTGCGGGAAATGCTGCCGCTCATCGACGCGATGAACATCGACCTGAAGTCCATGGACGCGAAAAAATACGCGAAAGTCCTCTATGGCAACCTGGAAACGGTCAAGCGAACGATCGAGATCAGCCATAGCCAGTGTCACGTCGAGGTCACGAACCTGATCGTCACCGGCCTGAACGACAAGGAACCGCAAGTTGACCAGCTGATTGACTATATCGCGGGTATTGATAAGAACATGCCCCTGCATTTTTCCCGATATTACCCGAATTACAATTATAAAAAACCGCCGACGCCGACGCCGATCCTCGAATACGCCTATGAGCAGGGACGGAAAAAATTAAATTACGTTTACCTGGGCAATGTCCCGGCCGAGGAAGGTGCGAACACGTATTGCCCGAAATGTGACAACCTCTTGATCGAAAGAATGTATTTCCATGCGATCTTAAAGGGCTTCAAGGACCGCCAGTGCGCTAAGTGCGGCACCGAGATCGCGATAGTATTATGATCATATCCGTTTTTATAAAGGAGTTTATATGGCCGCGAAGAGAAAAGTTGGCGTAATTATTTTAGGCATCGTTCTGGGCAGTATCATCGGCTCGGCCCTTTCCTTTATCCTGGGCGGCGTTTTCCCGAAGGGCCCGGTGAACAGTTTCTTTTTCAACTCCCTGCGGGTCGGATTTTCCACGGTCAATATCGATATCGGCTTCATCGCCTTCACGCTCGGCCTGCATATCAATATCACCACGATCACGATCGCTTTTATTTTCTTGATTATCTATCTGCTTTATAAATTGTAGTCTTCGGGTACGGCGTTTTGGTTTGGTTTACTGCTTTTTAACGTTGTATAAAAAAACAATCCCCTAAGCCGTTAGGCTTTCTTCTCTCCCTCGCCTTTTTTCAGCAAATTTTCCAGCTCCTGGATCCGCTCGACGAGTTTTTCCTTTTCCGCTTCCTTCTCCTTGCGGGAAATGCGCGTCAGCATGCCCAGAGATACGACCATGAGGATGATCGCCCAAATCGGCGTGAACCACTCAAAAACATGAAGCAGGTTGAAAAGAAAAGCCAGAACGCCCATTAAGAATAAAATCAGTGCCCATATCGCCATAACTCCTCCGTTGTTTAGCGGCTTATGATAAAAGTATATCGGGATTGTTTAGTTTGTCAAGACCCGAGACCCAACACCCATCAAAGGAAAAATGCGGGGTGGTTTTGCTACCGTTTGCGACCGGCCTGGAAAATGGAGTATATTTTATTACAACCGGACATCCTCTTTGAACCTTGAAGATTTGGTCCAAAATAAATTTTTGGGGTGCAATTAAAATTATCTTTTCACTTTATACCATGTGGGATCGCAAAAAAGAAACGCGCCATAGCATTTTTTTATTAACCGACACAAATAATTCAAAAGTTTATAAATAAGTTTATCGTCCCAATACTTATCACATTCAACAAATGCACCACCACCGACAATCTTCCCCGTTGACAGTAAATCCTCTGCTCTGCAAATAAGGTTTTTATGTATTAAAGTGTCGGCGTCAAGAAAAATCAAGTATTTACCGGTGGCACAAGAGACTCCGCTATTCCTGGCCTTTGCAATATGGTTTTCTTTTTCAAATACTACTTTTGTACTGTATCCCTTGGCTATTTCTTCGGTGCGATCGGAAGAATTGTTATTTACCACAATAACTTCAACCGCATCGGGGTTTCCATACTTTTGTATCGCATTTTTGACCGATTCTAATGTTTTTCCGATAAATTTTTCTTCATTGTATGCCGGAATTATTATTGAAACTATAGGTTTAGTCATCTCGTTTCAGGGTTCAAATTTACCTTTTGACATCATACCAAAAACCCTTAACAATATTGACATCCTTAAATGCGCTCAATCCTCCCTTGGCCAGAACTCTCGGTAGATACTTGAAATAATACCAATCGCCCAGCCGGTCAAATGATCTTGCTGAAGTAACTACATAATCTCTCGTTATGATTTTGAACTTCTTCCCAGTTTGTTTCCCGTGCCGCTTTAGGCCAATTATGAACTTTGAGTCTTCGGCGCAATATAAAGAGTCATCAAAACCGTGCAGTTGGTCAAAAGCGGTCTTCTTTACAAATATAAGACCGCCCATAACGCCCAGGAACCACCTTGCCGGAAAAATTGTTATACAACACGTAAAGAAAATACCGAGAGACATTCGGTCAATCTTAACATTTGTTCCACCGCCGATATAGCGCCCGGAAGCCATCGTCTCGTGAATTGAGTTGAACATGTTTAGGGTAATTCGGCTGTCCGCATCCAGGAAGCCGATTACTTCTCCGTGAGCTATGCTTGCCCCCTTGTTTCGCACGGAAGCAATACGTCTCTGTTCTTCAAGAACAACTTGCGCACCAAAACTCTTGGCGATATTCTCCGTGTTGTCGGTCGAGCTGTTATTAACCACTATTACTTCGATTAACGACGGTTTATAAAAGTTATCCCTGGCTTTCATTACCGAATCAAGCGTTCGGGCGATGTACTTCGCTTCATTATAAGCCGGGATAATCAATGAAATACTTGTCTTGTCGGTGTCTCTATCAAGTGGCATTTGTGTTCCTTTATCCGGCGGCCCGTACTGGAGAACAAAGTTTCGTCATATTCCTAAGTCAATTTCAATAATTCTCTTCTATTGTAGTCATGTCAACCCGTTCCCGATAAATCAGACGACCATATACAACAACTACCGGAACTTGATCAGAATAACATCACCGTCCTGGACGATGTAGTCTTTGCCTTCAATCTTGGTGCATCCGGCGTGCTGGGCTTCGGCATATCCGCCGGAGCCTAGCAGGTCGTCGTATTTTAACACCTCGGCCTTGATAAACCCTTTCTGCAGGTCCGTATGGATCTTGCCCGCGGCGTCGATCACCTTGGTCCCCTTGCGGATCGGCCAGCCGCGGGTCTCCTCGCCCTTGATCGTGTAAAAAATTATGATGCCGAGCACTTTCAGGCACTGGTCGACCAAACCCCGGAGACCGTTCGGCTCCAAATTCGCCTCCCGGCGCAACCCTTCCTTCTCGGCTTCGGTAAAATCGACGACGTCCTCCTCCAGTTTGACCGATAGACGTAAGCCGAGCAATCCGTCCTTGAATTTCCCGTCCTCGTCCAGGTTGAGGACCAGAATCTCCGGGATCGTGGACAGGAGGGGGGGGTCGGGAAGCCGTTCCTCGGGGATCTTGCCTTTTTCAATGAATTCCCGGATCTTGGAGAGCTTCGCCATCTCCTCGCGGCATTCGGCTTTTTTCTTGATCTTGTCGATCCGGCGGTCCACGATATCCAGGTCGGACAAGAACAGTTCGGCGCGGACGATATCGTAGTCCCGGCGGGTATCTATGTTCTCCGCAGTGTGGGGTATATCCGGATCGGCAAAGCAGCGGAGGACGTGCAGGACCAGGTCAACATCGCGGATATGGGAGAGAAATTTATTACCGAGGCCTTCGCCCTGTGCCGCGCCCTTAATCAATCCCGCGATATCGACGATCTCGACCGCCGGGTAAGTCACTTTGGGGGATTTGGTGATCTCCACGATCCTGGGCAGCCTTTTGTCCGGGATGACGGCCATGCCCACGTTCCGGTCGATGGTTGTAAACGGGAATTTGGCGACCGGCGCGTTGGCTTTAGTCAAGAGGTTAAAGAGACTGGATTTTCCGACATTGGGCAGACCGATTATCCCGATCTTCATGTTTCCTGCGTCATATCCACGGGGTTTAAAAAATTCTGGGCCGCTTCGAGGCCCTTGGCCGCCAGGAGTTCGATACCCTTAAAACCCTGTTGCAGGACCTGGCCCAGTCTTTTTTTTTCTTCTTTACTAAAGGATGCCAGTACGTATTCGGCGGCATCCTCCGCGGGTTGCCCGACGCCGATCCTCAGCCGGGCAAAGTCTTCGGTCCCCAGCGCCGTGATGATCGACCGGAGTCCCAGGTGCCCGCCATCGCTTCCCCGGCCGCGTAAACGAATCCGGCCCAGGGGAAGATTTATATCGTCCAGAATGATTATAAATTCATCCCGGCCTTCCCGTTCAACCAGGCCGGCAACCGCTGGACCGGACGTATTCATGTAGCATACGGGTTTGGCTAATTTTAAATTTGGGCTTATTTTTCTCAATTGGGCGATCCGGTACCCCCTTCTTGTTTTGAACCGTCCGCCATATTTTTTTGCCAGCTGGTCGACGAAAATCTGGCCGACATTGTGCCGGGTATTGCGGTATTTTAAACCCGGATTTCCCAATCCAATAATTATCACTTGCCTTTAGATGGGGTTTCCCTGGTGGGTTTAGCCTCTGTTTTCCCTTTTTCCTCTTTCCCTTTCTCTTCTTTGCCTTTTTCCTCTTTACCCTTTTCGCCCGCAACCTCTTCGCCTTCGACCGGTGCTTCGCCTTCAACCGGCGCGACTTCACCTTCCACCACCGGTTTCGGTACTTCCTTCTCGATCTTCGGGACCAATACGGATATGACTGAAGTTTCCAGCTTGACTTCAAACTCGACGTTGGGAACCTGGGCCTGGATATCTTTGATGTGGATCGTATCGCCGAGCTTGAGATTGGAAACGTCGACGTCGATAAAAGAGGGGATGTCGTCGGGCATGCATTTGACCATGACCTCGTGGAGGTGCTGGTCCAGTACTCCGCCCTCTTTAATACCCGGCGCTTCACCGTGCGTATGGATGGGAATGTTGACCTTGATCTTCTCTTTTTTCTGGATGTGTTGAAAATCGATGTGGAGGAGTTGGTTGGTTATCGGGTTATGCTGGATCGCCTTGATCAGGCAAATGTAACTCTTGTCGTTCAGGGTCAAATTTATGGTCACCGCTTCGTTTTTCATCACGTCCAGGACCTTTTTAAAGTCCTTGTCGGTGATGTACAACCGGTGCGGCTTGTCCTTATGCCCGTAAAGAATGCCCGGAATTTTTCCGTCCCTGCGCAGTCTTTTTACGTCGCCCTTCTTTTCGGCTTCGTAGGGTTGGGCTAGTAAATCGATTTTCATTCTTCAACCTCCTTAAATAGAGAACTTATGGATTCGGCGCGATGGATCCTCTGGATCGCCTCGCCCAGCAACCCGGCAACAGAAAGGACTTTGATCTTTTTGCTCGTTCTTGCATTGTCAAGCAGAATGGTATTCGTAACTACCAGCTCTTTGATTGAGGAATTCATTATCCGTTGCGGCGCGTCCCGCGACAACAATGCGTGAGCCGTGCATGCATAGACCTCTTTTGCTCCGTTTACCGTCAATGCTTCCGCCGCCCCGATCATGGTGCCACCGGTATCAAGAATATCATCATAAATCAACGCGGTTTTACCGGCCACTTCACCAATAATGTTAAAAACTTCTGATTGATTCGGACCGGTTCTCCTTTTATCGACAATGGCGATAGGTATTTCTTTACCCAGCCGGCGCGCGAACCCCCTTACATGTTTCACGCGCCCGGCGTCGGGGGACACGATGACATAGTCATTCAAAGACCGCGTCTTATAATATTCAATAAAGACCGGGGCGGCGTATAACTGATCTACCGGAATATCAAAAAATCCCTGGATCTGCTCGGAGTGAAGATCTATTGTCAGAATCCGGTTTGCGCCGCTGACCGTCAGCAGGTTGGCGATCAGTTTTGACGAAATGGGAACCCGGGGTTCGTCTTTGCGATCCTGGCGCGCGTATCCGAAATAAGGGATAACCGCGGTCACTCTTTCGGCGGACGCCCGTTTTGCCGCGTCCAGAAACAGCAGCAATTCCAGGATATTGTCCGCCGGCGGTTGGGTCGATTGGACGATGAACACGTCGCGACCCCGGATATTTTCGTCGATCTTGATCTTTAGCTCGCCGTCCGCAAATCTCCGGACCGTGCTTTTACCCACGGGGACGCCGCTCTTCCGGGAAATTTCCGCGGTCAAATCCTGGCTGACACTGCCCGCAAATAACTTCACATCTTCCATTGAACCTCCTTCAAAATCTTAACTCCCCTAGTTACGGGGCGAGACTCCCCTTAGCTGGTTTTGTTGTCACCCTGAATTCATTTCAGGGTCGGTTAATCTTTTTGTCGTCCCGCGATTTATCGCGTGCCGTTAAATAAACGATGCCTGATAAATCAAGCAATTACATTATCTCCCGGCCCCTCATTTCTATTCACGCCAAACAAATTGGCGGACAAGTCCTGGGGCGGGAGGAGTCGAACCTCCGCAACAGGATCCAAAATCCTGGGTCCTGCCACTAGACGACGCCCCAAATTCGTAATACCGTATGGAGTAGGCAGAAATCAGCAAGCAGCAAAGGATTAAAGAAGTTTTTTCTGCCCACTGCGTACTCCTTACTGCTTACTGTCTTAAATGGTTTCCGCATCGAAATATATCGCGTCGATGCCGATTAAATATTTTATAAGCTTGTCCTTCATTTTATCATCAACGACCGCGTACACACAGGAACCGCTGCCAGACAAGGAAACCAGGAAAGCGCCGTTTGCCAACATATGGGACTTAACGTCCATCAAATCAGGATAGCGATTGAAAACGAAGGGCTCGAAATCATTGCTTATCGACATCCCAACTCTTGGCTTCTTCTTCTTTTTCCCGTTAATAATATCCATTTCCGGCATCGAGGTCAATACCTTCTTATCGTATTCTTCGTACGCCCACTTCGTGGAAACCGGGTATCCCGGGTAATATATCAATAATCTCATCTTCGGCAGTTTAAAAAAAGTCAACTCCTCCCCCAACCCGCGCGCGTACGCTGCACCGCCGCGGACCAGGAAAGGCACGTCGCAGCCCAGTTTTCTTCCGAGCTTCATCAACTGGTCGTCGCTTATCGACAACGACCACATTTTATTCAGCCCCTTGAGCACGGCCGCCGCGTCGGCCGAACCTCCCCCCAGACCGCCGCCGATTGGAATGCGTTTTTTGACTGAGATCCTGACACCCTTGCTTATGTTACATTCGGCCCGGATCAGACGAACAGCTTTATCGCAAATGTTTTCCGACTGCGGAATTTTTAAGCCCGGGCACTGGATTTCAATTGTTTCGCCGCTTTCTTCAAGCTTTATTTCATCCGCCAACGATATCGTGCTGAAAGTGGTTTCTAGGTTGTGATACCCGTCTTCGCGTTTATTAAGGATTTTTAATCCGATATTGATCTTCGCGTGGGCGATCATTGATATCATCGGACCACCTCGATGGACACTTTAACGACCCCGTCGCTTATCATCTCCAACTGCTTGGCAGCGGCATAGGACAGGTCGATTATGCGCCCCTTAACCCAAGGCCCGCGGTCGTTAACCCGGACAATGACCGTTTTTTTGTTCTTCAGGTTCGTGACTTTAACCCGGGTATTGAAGGCCAACTTCTTGTGTGCGCAGGTTAAAGCCCACATATCATATGTTTCGCCGGAGGCGGTCTTTTTTCCTTGAAACTCCTGGCCATAGTAAGTCGCCATCCCCCGTTGCGCATATGCACCGCCAGCGCCACCCAGGCAACAACAAAAAGATAAAAAATATATCAGGATCATCGTTTTCTATTATATGTGCTTTTTTGTTTATGTCAAGAAAACTTGAATGAGTTTTATTTCACCCTCCCCTTACTTCCCTCTCCCAAGGGGACCCCAATTATTATCTCATGACCTGTATTAATGTTGCCGTCGAGGGATGTGAATAAGAGCTGGTACGGACTTTCGAAAAAACACCGTTTTGAGCATCTTTTGATTTTTTTTACCATCAAGTCCCGAAAAAGGGAAGGACGATAAACACCCTCGGTTAAATCGTTACTTTCACTTTTATTTGCCGTTATTACGAATGATCTTTGATTTCCATTCAGTAAACATTGATGTTTAGCGGAACTTTTTTTGTTTTAGAATTTTTCCTTTTTGGATACTTGGTTAACTAACTTGAGGATCGCAAACAAGTGTCGGTTTTTTGTGAAAATCAACTTAGCTTTATACCCGGCTAGAGAATTTCCCTGACAAACTACCCGAAGGTTATTTCCCGGAGAGATCCGCAACCGATTTTTCGATTTCGCCGAATATTTTTTTTCAAATAAATTTATCCCTTAAAGAACTCCCTTTTTTCCGTGTCCGGTTAAAAGTAACCGGCGAATGGCGGAAATAATTTCGCGGGACAAAAAATTTTTTTAAAAGTAAAATATTTCTTTATAAAATAATCGACGGACGGACGAGCGCGCCAAGCATAATACCCTGAAATTGCTGAATTAATCAGCATCCGCGCGTGCGGCTGATTTTTTTATGGAAAGTTTTCTTCGTTTTTCTTTTGGTTCCGGTTGGGTAAAACATCTTTCAAAAAAAATTTCCGACATCAAAAAAATCCCGTGTTTTCCTATCCTCGCAATTTTTATGCCAATTATTTGTAAAATTTTTTTTCTTTTTTCTTGACTTTGAAATCATTTTGAATACACTTAACACACTCAAAAAAACTATGAACATAAAAAATGGAGGCTTAACAAATGTGTCGTTTTTTCGATTGTTTTTCCCGTGTCGCATGTGGATAACCCTGTGGATTATTGTGGACAATTAAAATGACCGATTCGGCGCAAGCGACTTGGGAAAATGTTTTAACTTATTTGAAAGAAAAAATCAACGCCCAGTCTTTCACGACCTGGTTTGGCAAAAGCCAGGGGATCGAATTGAAGGACGACGTTCTGTTGGTCGAGTTTCCCAACAGCTTTTTCATCGACTGGATCGAACAGCATTATTATCAGATCCTCGACGAAGCCGTCGGAAACATCAACGGCAGCAAGCTGCGCCTGGCTTTCAAAGCTGTAAAACAGGGCGGAAATCAGCCGATCCGCAAGAAGCGCCGGCTGCTCGTCGCCCAGGACGGATCAAAATTACAGGAAAAATATACTTTTTATTCTTTCGTCGTCGGTAAAAACAATGAATTCGCCCATGCCGCGGCCCTGGCCGTAGCCGAAGCACCGGGCGAAGCCTACAACCCCTTATTCCTGTACGGCGGCGTGGGTCTGGGTAAAACCCACCTCATGCAGGCGATCGGTAACTTCGTTCATAAGCAACACAAGAACCTCAATGTTTATTATACCCAGGCGGAAAACATTATGAATGAGCTGATCGATGCGATCCAAAAAAACCAGCAGATCGCATTTAAAAAGAAGTATCGGACCAGAGACATCCTGCTTATCGACGACATTCAGTTCCTTTACGGTAAAGAAAGACTTCAGGAAGAAATCTTCCACACTTTCGACTACCTATACACTCAAGGCAAGCAAATTGTTATCACGTCCGACCGTCCGCCCAAGGATATCCTGACCCTCGAAGAGCGCTTGACTTCCCGCTTTCAGGGCGGACTGGTCGTCGACCTGCAGCCGCCCGACCTGGAAACCCGGATCGCAATCCTTCAGAAAAAAGCCGAATCGGATAACGTTAAAATTCCGGCCAACGTGTGTTATTATATCGCCACCCGGGTCAAATCCAATATCCGGGAACTTGAGGGATCGTTGATCCGGCTCCTGGCCCTTTCTTCCTTGTCCGGCCTGGAACTTAACGAAGAGCTGGCCGAGGAGGTCCTGAAAGACCTTCTGGGGTCGAATGGCAAGATCACCAAAGAAGCGATCCTGAAAAAGGTCAGCCAGGAATACGGTTTTACCGAAGACGAGATAAAAGGTCAAAAACGAACCCAAAAGCTGGCTTTATCCCGGCAGGTCGCTATGTACCTTATCCGCAACCTGATAAACCTTTCCCTGACCGAAATCGGAGAATTCTTCCGGGGCAAAGACCACAGCACGGTGATCCATGCGATCGGCAAGGTCGAAAAACTGAAAGCCGAAGATCTCGAATTTTCACAAAGATTGCTGCGCATAACCAACCAGATAAATGGTTGATAACCTGTGGACAAATCTGCCCCCGGCGAGTTGTCGACATTTATCCCGGCTTATCCACAGCGTGTCCAACAAAATAAAAACTGCTTTCGGCTGGTCTTTCGGCCGCTTTCCCGGTTGTCAACATATGAACGTTACAGCAACAGCATCAGTTTTTATCTTTTTATTTATTTATTGTTGTCTTTAAGGAGGTCTAATGGAATTTCGGATCAATAAAAGTGTTTTAGAAAAAACCCTTAGTGGCCTCGTAAAGTTGATCCCGCCAAAAAGCACCTATACCGTGCTCCAGAACATAATCATCGAAGCAAAAAATAAAAAAATATCCATCGAAGGAACCGATCTTGACGTTTTTGTGAAAAAGGTCATACCCGCGGAGATCAAAGAAGAAGGCAAGGTCCTTCTGCCCGGTAAAAAAATACTGGAAATAACCCGCGAGGCGAACGTCGAAGAGCTCAACTTTAAACTTAAAGAACTGAACCTGCAAATTTTAGCCGGCAACGCGCGGTTCAATATCCCGGCCCTGGATTACCAGGAATTCCCCGAGGTTCCCAAATTCCCCGAGAAGAAATGGTTCGAAATGAGCCTGGGCGAGGTCGAAGAGATGATGGATACGACGATCTTCATGGTTTCCAAGGACCTCAGCCGCCGGCCCATGAACGGAATTCTGATCCACCTGAAGGAAGGAAACTTAAGGTTCGTCAGCACGGATGGCGCCCGCCTCGCCATGAATAAAAAAGAATTGAAACAGACCGACGGCGAGATAATCATCGGGACAAAAGTCTTTGACCTTATCGATTTTGAGAAAGCCGAGGAAAAAATCGGTTTTTTCATGGAAGAACGAATGATCGGCATCAAGTTCATGGATACAACCATCATTTCACGGCTGATCGAAGGGCCGTACCCCAATTATGACGGCGCCATACCCAAGAAATTTTCCGGGAAATGCGCTGTGGAAAAAGATATTCTTGACGGCGCCCTGAAAAGAATGATCCTGGTCGCGCCGCCTCAGATAAAGAGCGTCAAGTTTGATTTTCACGAAAAGGGAATCGTTCTTTCCGCCGCCTCCCCGGATATCGGCGAGGCGAAAGAAGAAGTTCCTTGCATGTACGAAGGGGAGAACCTAAGTATCTGGTTCAACGCGAGCTTCTTGCTCGAAATAATCCGGCATATCCGAGCCAACGGACTGGATTTTCAGCTCACTTCGGCTTCGACCGCGACCCTGCTTCAACCCAAGGACAACGACAATTTACTTTACCTGCTCATGCCCTTGAGAATCGACAATTTTGAATAGGAAAGAAGGCATCATGAAAAGAGCGACTTTAACATTCCTAGTTCTGCTCTGCCTGCCGGTCATTCTGACCGCGCAGAACTCCGGACCCTCGATCGGTATCATCCTGGGCACGCCGACCGGCTTCACCGGTAAGTACATTTTTGCCCGCTCAGCGGCCATCGCCTGCAACGTGGGCTGGAACCTGACCAGCCACGAAGCCTTTTATGCCAGCGTCGACTACCAGTTCCTGTTCCCGCAAACGTTAAAATGGACCGACGAGTACGAAGGGACCGCCCACGAAGTAAAAGGGCTGTGCCCGTATTTCGGCATCGGCGGCAGGTTTTTCCTGGCCGAAAACCCGACCAACCATAATACCGATTTTAACGTCGGCGTCCGGCTGGGCGGCGGAGTGGAATACGCGATCAGCCGGTTCGCGATTTTCCTGGAGATATATCCGGTCGTCAACGTTATTCCGAGCACAGATTTTAATATCGAAGGCGGTCTCGGCTTCCGGTTTTATTTTTCAAAATAACGAACCCGGAGCCGGTTAAAATCCCAGGTTTTTCAGGTCGCAACAGATACGTGTAAATAAGGTATTGACATTGTTTTAAAAATTAATATAATTATAGTCTATTTAAAAATGTCAGTTCACCTCTTGACATTGATGAATAAATATATATAATGTAGATGCGGGTCACATTCTTTCTGATCCCATCGAAAATTATATTCGTGACTTGATCTTTGACAATCTATCTAAGAATTAGCGGAAGGTCTACAGTCCAAGTTACTAAGGGCGCATGTGGGGATGCCTTGGCATCCGGAGGCGATGAAGGGCGTGGTAGGCTGCGTTAAGCGTCGGATAGGTGCGAACAACCTTTGACCCGGCGATACCCGAATGGGGAAACCCATCCCGTTGAAAGACGGGATATCCCGCCTCGCAAGAGACGGGAAGCCAACCGAGAGAAGTGAAACATCTCAGTACCTCGAGGAAAAGATATTCCGAAAGTAGTGGCGAGCGAAATCGGAACAGCCCAAACCGAACTGCATGTTCAAGCAGGCAAGCGTTGTGCAGTCGGTGTAGTGTGGTCCAGCCGAACCCAATTGCCTAGCGGGTTGTGAAGTCAAAAAACCTTGGGATAACCGAATCTCCCTGGAAAGGGAAGCCATAGATGGTGATAGCCCAGTAGGTAAAATTTACAAGGTCTTCATTGGCTGGATTCGCAAGTACCACGGAACACGAGAAACTCTGTGGGAATCTGTCTCGACCACGAGATAAGGCTAAATACTCCCGGATGACCGATAGTGAACCAGTACCGTGAGGGAAAGGTGAAAAGAACCCCTGGCGGGGAGTGAAATAGAACCTGAAACCATGCGCTTACAATCAGCAGGAGTCTGACGCTCGCCTGAGCAATCAGGCGAGAAGGTTGGATGACTGCGTGCCTTTTGCATAATGAGCCGGCGAGTTACCCTAACCTGCAAGCTTAATTCCTTCATGAAAGTGGCGGAAGCAAGCGTAGGGAAACCGAGTCCGAATAGGGCGATTCAGTAGGTTGGGATATTACACGAAACCCGGTGAGCTACCCATGGTCAGGATGAAATTCCGGTGACACGGAATGGAGGTCCGAACCGGTGAATGTTGAAATATTCTCGGATGAACTGTGGGTCGGAGTGAAAGGCTAACCAAACCGGGTGATAGCTTGTTCTCCTCGAAATGCCTCTAGGGGCAGTCTTGGATGTTCAGTACTAGTGGTAGAGCACTAAATAGAAGAGAGCCTTTCGGGGCTCGAATCTAATTAAACTCCAAATGCTATTACTTATAAATCCAGGAAAGAGGCGGTGACGGATAAGCGCCATCGCCAAAAGGGGAATAACCCAGATCGCCAGCTAAGGTCCCTAAGAATTGATTAAGTGGGAAAGGATGTAAAATGACTCAGACACCTGGGATGTTGGCTCAGAGGCAGCCATCATTTAAAGAGTGCGTAACAGCTCACCAGCCGAGTTATTTTGCGCCGAAAATTTATCGGGGCTTAAATCAATCACCGAAGCTGCGGGATTACGTCGCAAGACGTAATCGGTAGAGGAGCGTTCCATTGTAGGTTGAAGTCTCAACGTAAGTTGGGATCGACGAACTGGAAGTGAGAATGCCGGCACGAGTAGCGATAATCCAGGTGAAAAACCTGGACACCGTAAGCCCAAGGGTTCCTGGGGAAGGTTAATCCTCCCAGGGTTAGTCGGTGCCTTAGCCGAGGCCGAAAGGCGTAGGTGATGGGAAAGCCGTTAATATTCGGCTACCATCAGGGGTTTCGTTATCAACCATGGGGGTACGCTGATAGGATAGGTGAGTCCCGTGTTGGAATACGGGATCTAAGTGTTTCAATGGAGATGCATGGCAAATCCGGCGTCTCTTAACATTGGGGCACGATGGGGAGGCCCAAAAGGCCATAAACTCGCCTTGGTGATCAGCCGAGAAAATCCTCTAAGTGAGAAACCTCAGATGACCGTACCGGAAACGAACACACGTGGGCGAGGTGAATATCCTAAGGTGCTTGGGTGAACCCTCGTTAAGGAACTCGGCAATTTAACCCCGTAACTTCGGAAGAAGGGGTGCCTGCTGTGCATAACAGCGGGCCGCAGTGAAAGGGCTCTCGCGACTGTTTAACAAAAACACAAGACTCTGCTAAGCCGTAAGGCAAAGTATAGGGTCTGACACCTGCCCGGTGCCAGAAGGTTACAGGAGGGAGTTAGTTCCGGGGCAACCCGGGATGAAGCCCCCGACTTAAGCCCTGGTAAACGGCGGCCGTAACTCTAACGGTCCTAAGGTAGCGAAATTCCTTGGCGGGTAAGTTCCGTCCTGCACGAATGGTGTAACGACGAGAGCGCCGTCTCAACGAGGAGCCCAGCGAAACTGTAGTGGCGGTGAAGATGCCGCCTACCCGTAGATGGACAAAAAGACCCCGTGAACCTTTACTGTAACTTGCTATTGAGTCTTTGCAAAGCATGTGTAGTATAGGTGGGAGGCTTTGAAGCCCCGGCGCTAGCTGGGGTGGAGCCAACAGTGAAATACCACCCTTGTTTTGACGGAGATTCTAATCCCGGCTTTGTAAGTTGGGAGACAGTGGCAGGCGGGCAGTTTGACTGGGGCGGTCGCCTCCCAAAATGTAACGGAGGTGCCCAAAGGTTCCCTCAGTCCGGTCGGTAATCGGACGGTGAGTGTAAGGGCACAAGGGAGCCTGACTGTGAGGCCGACAGGCCGAGCAGAGCGGAAACGCGGGCCTAATGATCCGGTGGTTCTGTGTGGAAAGGCCATCGCTCATCGGATAAAAGGTACTCCGGGGATAACAGGCTGATCGGGCCCAAGAGTTCACATCGACGGCCCGGTTTGGCACCTCGATGTCGGCTCATCGCATCCTGGGGCTGTACAAGGTCCCAAGGGTTGGTCTGTTCGCCCATTAAAGCGGTACGTGAGCTGGGTTCAGAACGTCGTGAGACAGTTCGGACTCTATCCATCGTAGGCGTAGGAGACTTGAGAGGAGCCGTCCTCAGTACGAGAGGACCAGGATGGACATACCTCTGATGTACGAGCTGTACTGCCAAGTGCACCGCTCGGTAGTCACGTATGGAAGGGATAACCGCTGAAGGCATCTAAGTGGGAAGCCCACCTCAAGATTAGGTCTCCCGTGTACCCTTCTGGCAACAGAAGGGATACCCTAAAGGCTCCTGGTAGACTACCAGGCGATAGGTCACAGGTGTAAGCTCGGTAACGAGTTCAGCCAAGTGATACTAATCAGCCGTGCGGCTTGATATTCGGAAACCTGCCAATTTTAAGATTTATCCCGGTGGTAATACCGGAGGGGTAACACCTCTTCCCATTCCGAACAGAGTCGTTAAGCCCTCCAGGGCTCATGGTACTATGTTGGTAACGACATGGGAGAGTAGGTCACCACCGGGTCTTTTTTATATCAAAAATTAAATATCAAATATTTTTAAGGATAGATTATTGAATTCTGTTTGCTAAGGGAGAACTCGGCGATACGAGAATCTTGAGATACCTCGGTCGCTAGCAATCCACAAATAGCTAGAATCGGCATAAAGCGCATTAATATTATTCGAAAGTAAACCTTCTTTGGTGGTAAAATAGTCATACCGCTCGGTCTTTTCATTGTAAGCGGCGAAACCTTTATTCATACCTAAAAACAGATAGTCACCAAATCCAGCAAGAGTAGTAAAGGGCATTGAGAGGTCAATGCCCGGCAGAATATGATTTTGCCACTTGCCAAGCGTGTCGAGTGATAAAAATCCGCCATTGACGGAAAAATAATATTGAGATTTGGTCGGGAAAATATCAAAAACTCCAAAAGTAATTTTCTGATAAGGGTCAAAAATCGTATCAATTTTTTTTGTCTTTGTTTGATAGCGATAGAGCCCATTGGCGGCGATAAAAAAGGCGGCGTCATCACTGATCGAAATGTTTTGAATCGGAGACGGAAAGCGGAAGATTGGAGTAAGAACATTTGATTTTGCCTCATAGAGATATACTTGATAACCCGAACCAATCCAATAATTATTATGTTCTTGAACCAGTGATGAAATTCCCTGAACTCTCTTCAAATCAAGAATCTTGGACTGGAGCAATACCGATTTCGTGGAGAAGATGGCACCAAAAGGTGTTTGGTAATAATTCCAATCACCGGTTTGAGGTGTGTATTTGGCATAGCCGTCAGTTCCGACAAACCAAATTTCGTTATCAATTTTAATGATTTTGTAAATCGACCCGATTTCGGATCCAAGTCGCCAATGAGATAATGGCAGTTTAGTCACTAAGTCATAGGTTAAAACACCATATTCATCGGCACCGACCCAGAGCTTCTTGCGGTCTTCAAACACGACGGTGATATTATGCCTTATTACATTTTCATCAATGTAGAAATAGGGGACAAGGAAAGAATAATCAGTTACTTTATAAGATTTTCGCTCACCGTACCAGATAGCCTTTGTATCGGGTTTGGCAATCGTCTGAAATTTGCGGTCCTTTTTTCGCATACGCCATAGTTTATCATCGGTCAAAAAGTAAAGATAAGAATCGGCAACACCTATCGACCGGATATAAAATTCGGGAAAGAGCTCGAAATGAAAATTCGTATAGGAATTATAGCCAATCAAACGATTATCAACTACGATCCATAGAAGATTGGACTCTCGGTCATAGGCACAAATTCGAATCGAACCATTGATACCGTCACTACTGGTCAGAGTTCGGGTTACTTGGTTCGCTAATTTATCAAAAATGTAAATCGCATCGGGCGTTCCGATATAGACATTGAACGGGTCAGCGGTTATGGAATGAATACTCGTAACACTTGGTAAATTGAGCCAATCTTGGGGATAATAAATATAACTACTGCCTAAACTGAATATCGAAATGAACAGAAACAGAAAAATTCCCGCCGGATTGGACTTAATCGACTTCATTCTCTTCTAAAATCTCCTTAAATGCTTTGGGTAGATATTTAAGTAGGTCGCTGGCTACTAGAGCATATTCAGTTTTCTCGCCGACCGCTAAATCAGCCGCCAAGCCATGCAGGTACACCCCGGCGATTGCCGCATTTAGTAATGAACTGCCTTGAGCAATGAATCCAGTTATGATTCCGGTTAACACATCACCGGAGCCGCCCGAACCGAGTCCATTGTTGCCGGTCGGATTAACATAAACTTTGCCTTCCGGACTACTAATTACGGTTGGCGCGCCCTTTAGAACTAAAACCAAGTCGAATTCTTTTGCATACTGCCGACAGACTTCTATTCTTTGTTCATTGATTTCATTTGGCGATTTGCCAATCAATCTGGATAATTCGCCGGGATGAGGGGTTAAAACTAACGGCGCTTTGATTTTCTTTAAGGTTTTTCGAGTTAGATTATTTACTCCATCGGCATCAATCACAACCGGTATTTTCACTTGTTTCAATATCTCAAGTTCGAGTTTTTGGGTTTCTCGGTTAGTCGTAATACCGGGACCGATGGCTAGGACATTGGCATTTTTGACTTGTTTTAATATTAGTTCTAAGCCGGATAAGGCAAAAGTCTGGGCTGGGGTTTGGGGTAAAGCAAACTTAACAACTTCGGTCACCTTTTTTTCGATTGGGTTAATGATTGCTTCGGGAACACCGAGCTTAACCAAGCCAGCACCGCTACGTAAAGCAGCCAGGCTGGTCAGGGCTGCCGCTCCGCTAAAGCCTCTTGCCCCGGCTAAAATCAAGGCGGTACCGAAGGTTCCCTTATGCCCTTCGGCTAATCGTTTGGGTAAAGCATTCCGGACCATTTCCGAATCAATTAAAAAGGTATTGCCTTCAGCCCCGATTTTATTAACTGGTATACCGATATCGGTAATCCAAATATCACCACTGTAACTTCGCCCAGGAAATAATAGGTGCCCTCGTTTCAAAAATCCCATTGTGGCAGTTGCATCAGCGGTGATAGCTTCACCTGGCACTGAGCCGTCATCGGCACTGACCCCCGAAGAAATATCAACTGCGATGGTGAAGGTTGGTTGTAGATTAATAAATTTTATTACTTCGGCGTGAATACCTTTTGGCGGTCCGGAAAAACCGGTGCCAAAAATTGCATCAATCACAACTTCAGGATTAAAATCCGACATTAATTTTTTGAGTTGTGAAATACGATTTATTTGAATCGCTTTTAGGAATCCGTGCTCCAAGATTTGAAGATTGATTTTAGCATCACCCTTTAATTCTTGCTTGTCACCAAACCGGGCGACCGCTACGTGCGCACCCCGGTTAAGCAGATGCCGGGCGATGACAAAGCCGTCACCGCCATTATTACCCTTACCACAAACTATCAGAACCTTCAAATCGGAAAGTTCGGAAAAATATTCTTCAATGACATTACATACACCGATACCAGCATTCTCCATTAAAATGATACTGGGAATGCGATACTTGCTTTCGGCAGTTTGATCAATCTGGCGCATTTCACTACTAGTTACTATTCTCATTATAAAACCTCCAAGTGATTATAAGATCGAGACTTTTTAATGTCAAGGAATTGCATTTAATGTGGGAGAACAGATCGGTGAGGGATTGACATTATGGAAAAATCTGATAGTATAATACGAGCCTTGTCCTGTTATAAAGGATAATTGTAGGCTTGGAAAGGTGGTAGTAGTAACGTGCCTTATAATGGTAAAGTAAAATGGTTTGATGGCAAAAAAGGATTCGGTTTTATCGAACGGGAAGATGGCAGTGGCGATGTTTTTGTTCATTTTGCCGATATCGCCAGTGAAGGTTATCGGACACTTAAAGAAGGCGACAAGGTAAAATTTGAAATGATCGATTCACCAAAAGGTAAAAAAGCAACAAAGGTCGAGATAGTCAAAGAAGAATAACCAAAAAGCCCTGATTCGTTGAGTAATCAGGGCTTTTTTCCCCTTAAGCGAAATCCTTGGTCCGGTTAGAAATTTAGTCAATCATCCGATTTAACTCTTATAAGATTGATTAATAATTTCATAATATTTCTAACGGGGTTGACATTTACAATAAATTAAATAAGCTTTTGAAAATGCCTTTTCTGATTCTTAGTTTAGGTTCGAATCTTGGTGAAAATAACTCGAAAGATGGCAGAAGGCGCAATCTGGAGAGCGCCATTGAACGGCTGGAGAAAAAAGGAATGAAGGTCGAGCGTAAGTCAAGGATTTACGAGACCGAACCAGAAGGAATCCGGGAACAGCCAAAGTTTCTCAATATGGTGCTGGAACTGATAACCGAGCTTACCCCGGAAGAATGTCTGAAGGCAATTCATCAGATTGAAACCGAATTGGGTAGGATAAGAAAGGCTAAAAATGGTCCGAGAACCATCGATTTAGATATTATTTTTTACGACCAATCAATTATTGCCGACAAAGATTTAGTGATTCCTCATCCCCGGATGCACCAACGGGCTTTTGTTTTAGTGCCACTTGCCGAAATCTTACCCGATTATCGACATCCAATCTATCACCAGACGATTAGTCAACTTCTTGAAGGCGTTGATCGGAAAGGGGTGAAGCTTTGGAATTAAGGTATATCGCAATTGAAGGTGTAATCGGCGTCGGCAAGACCGAACTGGCAAAGATTTTATCCAAACGACTCAAGGCAGAATGTATCTTAGAGGAAGTTGAAGAAAATCCGTTTCTCAACAATTTCTATAAAGATATGAGAAGTTACAGTTTTCAGACCCAGATTTTCTTTTTGCTTTCGCGTCATAAACAGCAACAGAATTTGGTACAAAGAAATTTGTTTGTCGAGCGAATTATTAGTGATTACCTTTTTGATAAAGACCGGATTTTTGCCTATATGAATCTTACTGAACACGAGTTAGTACTATATGAAAAACTTTATCAATTCTTGTCAAAAGACATCAGAAAACCTGATTTGGTGGTATATCTTCAAGCCCGTATCGAAACACTCTTAGAACGAATTCGAAAACGGGGGCGGCTTTTCGAGCGGGATATCGGAGTTGATTATTTAGATGCACTGGCGGATGGTTACAACCGTTTCTTTTTACATTACGAAGCCACCCCAGTTTTAATTGTTAATACCGAGAATTTAGATTTTATTAATAATTCACAAGATTTTGAAAATCTATATCAGGCAATCATTACCGCTCCGGAGGGCAGAATCTTTTACTCGCCAAAAGGGAAGAAAAAGTAGCTGAGTCAAATCAAAAATTAAAAATACAGATCAAATAGCAAAAATATCTTTGCCATTTTTGCTATTTGATGTTCGTATGAATACGGCAGGAATTACTTCGATAAAGCGCCGATGACCAAAGCCGAAACAAAGTGGAGGCGGCGGGAATCGAACCCGCGTCCGAAGCGTTCAGGATTTAAATTCTACATAGTTAGTCCTTTTATCATTGTCGTCGATTCCTTAGCCAGAGGACAGGCGGGAACCAACCAGTCTCAGTGTTAAATCCAGTTTGGGCACTGAGGCACAACCCAAACCTTTATCACCCTTTTAGACCCTAATTCGGCACCGGGTGAACTTGCCGATTAAGGGGTTGCCTTGATTAGGCAGCCAGTGCGTAGCTGTTATTGGCAGCTGTTTTTTCTTCTATCAATATTTACGAGGCGATAGAAGAACCTCGCTATGCCTTTAAACCCGTCAGGCACTCCGTCGAACCCATTCGCCCCCCAATTTTCCATAATATAGCTATATTATAGAATCTTTCTTAATTTTGTCAAGAGCGTAATATAATTACTTGATATCTTATCTTTCAAAAATCTATTAATTACCTTGTCCTTTCAAAACTGATTCGTGAAAATATTTATTGAAAATCAATTAAGGATTTTTCTGGAATTTTTTAACTTTTGCTTTAAGTCGGTCCCAAACCTTACTGCGATTCTTAAGTTTTGGTGTTTTGGGTGGTGCACCAACATAGAAATCCAATAGTCGTGGTTCATAAATTGAATAAAAATATCCGAAACCTTGACCCCGAATGTTACCTTTCGTGCCCGGTTTCCAACAGTTTGGGCCATCAAGTGCCCAAACCCCGGCTTCGGCTTCACCTTCGATAATGTTTTTTACATAATCTGGTATAAAGCGATTCCGTGCATAACGAACAAAAGTATCATAAACTACGGTATCATGATAAAATTCATAATTATCCCATTCGCCGAAACTATCTTCGTAGTCATAGTCACCATCGACCGATAACCAATACCAGCTTGCCCTTTCTGATTTATGCCAAGTTATGAAAAGGACCGAATCGCTTTTAAGGATATAAGTCGGCCCCGGGCTAATCATCGAAAAATCACCCGGCATCCAGATTTTACAATTAGCTTGTCCGTAATAATGGTCAACCGTCAGTTCATATTCTTGGTTGGTAGCAAAGTGTACCGTATCATCATAATAGATGCATTGGATGTAATCAAACTGATACATTTCTACTTCGGCACTGTTCAGTTTAACTAAAGGGATCATCGGCAGTCCATCAATATCAAAAACTTCAAAGTAACGTTGCCAAACTGTATCATTTGAGTAGTCGATATATTTATAAAGCTTGCCGTAAATTAATGGATAATCTTGCTTATTAGCGCAGGAGGCGATAAGGATTATTATAATCGTGCTAAAAATTAATTTGATGACATTCACTTTGATATTTTTAGATTAGTCGGGGTAATAAACCATTAATTGTCGGGTTAATCTAAATGAATTGGCATCAAGAGGAAAACTTTTTCAATTTCGGCGGATGATTCACCGGGTTTAATCAGACCAGCGTTAAGCGGTCCAGATAATTCCATTAGCACTTCTTCGGTGTCAATGTGCCGTAGAACTTCCAAAAGATAATTGACATTGAAGCCAATTTTTAGGCTGCTGCCCTTTAAAGAACATTCGAGATTTTCGGTGGCGCTGCCTATTTCGGGTGATTGAGCAAATAAGGTTAATCCCTTATTGGAAGGTTCTAAGGTAACCAATCTACCGATTTGGTGAGCGAATACCGAGGTTCGTCTTAATGCCGCTGCCAGGTTGTTTCGATTAGCCCGTAAGTGATTGGGTTGGTTCTTAGGAATCACTCTTTCATAATCCGGATAAGGTCCTTCAATCAGTCTTGAGATAATAGTCGTATTCTCAAAGCCGAAACTAATTTTATTTTGGTCAGCGGTTATTGTTACTTTTTCTTCGCCGTGGGGAAACAAGGTGAAGACTTTAGATGGAATAATTGCCGAAAGTTTACCCGAAAAGGCTCCGCTCCTTTTCACCATTGCCAGGCGATAGCCGTCGGTAGCGACCATGGTTGCTTCTTTTTCTTTCACTACCCAGTAGAGTCCACACATGGCAGGGCGACTTTCGTCACGGGAGGCAGCGAAATTGGTTGACTCAAAAGTATCTAAAAGCATCGCCAAAGGAAATTCCAGTTTTGCGCCGGTGGGCTGAGCAGGTGGTTCCGGATATTCAGCCGGGTCTAAACCGGCGAATAAAAAATTACTTGGACCAGATTGCAATCGAATATTATTATCTTCGGTGGTTATCGTTAAATTATCCGCACTAATCTCGCGACAGGCTTCCAACAGTTTTCGACCGGGTAGAATTATCTTCCCTAATTCGGGTTTCGTTCCCGCCAGCAAAGAAATTTCTTTGCGGATATAAGAGTCTAAATCAGTGGCTGCCATTGCCAGTTTGTGGTTAAAGACTTCGAGCAAAATATTATGTAATACCGGATAAGTGGTTCGAGCCGGCAGGGCACCAATAATGCCATTCAGGCTTTCGGCAAATACCGCACGTTCAATTTCGCAACGCATTTATCCTCCTTTTCGGGCTTTTCCGTGACATCATTGAAAAACTAATAACCGATTTTAGAGGAAAAGTCAAGAAATAAATTTTAAACACAGAGATAGCTGAAATCGCAGAGAGAATGAAAAACCACTGAAGATACTGAGAGGACACAGAAAGAAGAACTATTTTAGAGCAGAGACCGCGGAGATAGCAGAGGCTGCCGAGAAGACAAAAAACCATTGAAGGCACAGAAAACACAATCTTAAAACTGGGGTCGGTTACGATGCTCATGGCGTTAGGCGTAAAGCGTCTTCTTAAAGCTGACTAAAAGAAACCGATACGGGCTTCGAAACCGAATAACCCTAAACGAAACTTTTCGGTTTCTTGACCTTTGATTTAATTTTCTTATGATTGCCAGAATGGCTCGTAACCGGTTACGCTCGGTTTTAGGAATTCGGAATTTCGTCTTTTTAACTCTTTCTGGAACACTATCTCAATTCGGTGACCGTCTCACCCATATGTTATTAATTACGATTATTGCCATTACGAAACCGGGTAAAGTGTTAGCCTTTTCCTTTGCCTCGCTGGCTTTCACCTTGCCGGTAATAATTTTAGCCCCGTTTGCCGGGGTCTTGGTGGACCACTGGAGTAAACGCCGGATAATGATTAGAATTCATTTTATTCAGGCTGGTTTACTCTTACTAACGCCATTTATAATTCGCTGGACCAATAGTTTCTTTTTCTTCTGGATGGCGATAATCATATTTTTCGGTTTGGATATTTTTAATAATACGGCAAAACCAGCCCTGCTGCCAGCCGTGGTGGCAAAACGCAAACTGCTTACCGCCAATTCGATTGACCAATTCTTAGCACGTTTTGCCACGGTGATCGGAATGGTGGTGGGTGGTTTTTTGATTCGCTGGGCGGGCTGGCATTACGGCATAATGATTGATGCTTCAACCCATCTTATTGCCGGCTTATTAGCGGTTGGCATCATATTGCGTTATGAACCACATCACGTTCATACCGGATTAACTCTCCCTAAAACCACGCAGCAAGTCTTAAAATCAGCATTCAGAGTATTCTTAACCGATGTTAAAGAAGTTTTGGTTTTAGTGTTCAAAGATAAGCTTGTTCTATTAGTAATGGCTTCAATCTGGATTTCGGTTTTTGTCGCCGGGGTATCTTATACGATTTTAATTTATCTGGTACAACAGGTATTAAAATTAGGAACCGCCGGGGTCGGGATTTTTTCCGGAATTTTAGCGGTCGGGATGATTTTGGGGGCGCTGGTTTTGGGATTGCTGAAAACCACGGTTGACAAATCGAAAATTGTCGTGTTTGGCATTATGCTTTACGGAATTCTTTTTCTTTTCGGGCAATTCTTAATCAAAGTCTGGTTTTTGGCGATAGTGGCAATTATCAGCGGCATAATTTTTTCCTGGATTTCGATTGCTCAGAGCACGATTCTGCAAGAACAGGTAGCGCCGACCATTCGGGGCAGAATCTTTTCGACCAAGGAATTTTTCGGCAATATCGCCTTTATCGTAACAACCTTCGCGGTCGGTTCATTGGGTGATTTAACCTCAGCCCGAATCACCTTGGCAGTAGTCGGTATTTTTCTCTTAATTTCTTCTTTCCTTGGTTTGCTATTGATTAAGCAAATTGAGTCAAAGCCGGCTTAAGGATAAGCACTCCCACATTTAGAAACCGGTATTTTTAGGTCAAAGAGATTGTGCCTTTTAGAAATATAAAAATCAAACCAAAATTTCGTCTATCTAATCGAGTTTTATCGTCTTTCTGGTTGCTTTGAATTCGTTTGCCTGGATGAGATAGAAATAGACTCCTTTCGCAACCTCTTTACCTTTATCATCACAGCCGTTCCAGATAACTCGATAAAACCCTGGCTTTTCGATTCCTGCATTCAAGGTTCGAATTATAGCTCCAGAAGTGTTATATATTTTTAATTTTACAGCACATTCTTTAGGTAAGGCATAACGTAAAATAGTCTTAGAACTAAAAGGATTGGGTAAATTATTCTCTAGGGCAAATAATTTAGGTAAGGTTTGAACATAAGATGGCTCAGAAATTCCAACCATTGGTTGGACTCTAATTGTATCAATAACCATGTCATTGCCGTGATTTGTGTCACTTGCCAAAAGGGTTGTGCATTTCACAATATGCGAGCCAACTTGAAGTGCATTCCAGGCGGTAAATTCAACCGTGTCAATCGCACCAGTTTCTAAAGTGATAATTATCGTATCGACATAGAAATTACCGATTTTAAATCTCGCCACAAAATTTTCTTGAACCGTGCCAAAATTCCTTGCTAATGCTTTTGGAATGACTACAGTTCCTGAATCAATTGCTCCGGTTGGAGACAGGATACTTAGAATACCTGCGTCATGAATTGGCGAGCCAACTGTAACTGAATCAAATGCCGAGTCGTTATTTGGGTTCATATCTTCATTTAGCATAGTATAAGATTCCAGCCGGTAAGTATCAGGAATGGTTGTAGTCCAGGGCTGGAAACTGCATAGGGCAGAATCACCGGGTTCAAGACTAATCCATACTGAATCTTCATAAATCTGGTCAAACCGAAGTTCCGAGGTCGGTTTATCGCTAACCGTAATTGGCTCGGTTTTTAGATTATTCAAATATGCCAGATGATCTGAATTGATCGATGCAAGGCTGAAATTTAGCTTCGCTTCATTGATTGTTGCTAATTGACTTGAGGTCGAATCGATGATAAACCAGACCGGGAAGGATGCCGAATTAGTCCCGTAGTTCATTCCTTTCACCTGAGGAATCACCACTGCACCCGAATCAATTGTCCCGGTCGGCACGATTACCCGGATTATCCCAACATCTTTGACCATAACCAGCACCGAATCAGTAATTGTATCATTAGTTGGATTGGTATCATCAACTACATAAGTACTGCAGCAAGCGATATGAGTTCCACGCACCGGAATCCAATCCGGGAAATTCACGGTGTCCTCAATGCCCGCATCCAGCTTTTTAGTTCGAGTACACGTATATGAAGTGTCGATTTTTAACGTAACATCAAAAGTTTCAGTATTAGACCCATAATTCTTGACCAGAACCTGGGGAATGATTGAACTGGTTGAATCTAAGATGCCGGCTGGAGCAATGATTCGGGTAACTCCAACATCACGGACTACAACTTTTGTCGAACCTTCATAAGGAATATAGTTGGGTCGAGTTACGGTGACCTGTAATGTTCCAGGATGCCGCGGGGTGAAAGAGAAAATTATTAAGCCGATACTGTCAGTATAACCAACCTTATAAATCGTGCTATCCATCATCACACAGACTAAAGCATGTTGAACCGGAACATCATTACTACTAACCAAAACTTGATAATTGGTGGGTTGAGGCTTAATCATTGTGTCATGAACCACGGTTAATGCTTGCGGGATTTTAGTCCAGAGATTAAGTTCAGGGTCGCCCAGTAAATTCCATTCCATATAGGCAACCGAGCAAGCCCCTGCCCAGTTAGTCTGACCAACCGTGTAAGTTGAACAACAGGCAAATAAACTATCTTTAGCCTTTTGGATTACCTCGCCTAATACATATACCGATTCTTGAGTAATCGCTTGGAAGAATTTTACGGCAGCGGCATTGCGCCAAAAAACCTGAATCGTATCAAAACCGGCATAATAATGGGTGGTTGTGCCCCAGAATGCTGCACCTCCTTTGGGAATATCGACACTACCACTTTCTAACCAACGATGACCACCGGCGGTTGGTAACTCAAAGGTATCGGGGAAGAACATAGTTCGACAGGTTGTGCTGACTACGATGGTCGGCATTGAATCATTATTTATCGCTTCTGGATTCACATTGAACGGCGAGCGCCAGTTATCGGTCGAGTTGAGTGCGATGCCACGATAAACGACGTAACCCCTGCCGTCGGTTACGACTCGTTCGACCGAATCTCGATTGGCGCCATTGGTGGCAAAGAAAGTATCAACGTAATTGAATCCGCCTTTAAGCAGAATATTTCTTATCTCTTTTATCGTTGCCCGATAACAACTATCCCAATAGGTATTATTTTCAATATCTCTTGCCGCACCGGTTGCTTTAATAAACCAGTCATTATTGACCGACGGCTTCCGTTCATAAGTTATAATCTTATTAATCATAACCGAACACTGAACCGCGGTGGAACAAGGCAGCCGACCCAGCTTAATATCATCTTTATATTCCGCATCATCGGTCGTATCAGCATAGTACTGGTCGGTCCAGGTGCCGAGAAATGGATAAGACTGAACCCAATCCGGAAAATATTTGCCCAAGGGGATAAAACGGCGGTCACCAACCAGCAGCACATACTCAGGTTGATATTGCCTAATTGTATCTCTTATCATTGTCGAGCTTAGACCATCCGGGACTGTTATAATTTTCGTAATTATTCCTTTTTTATATTTCCATTGTGCCAAAGGTTGAATTGCCTGATAAAAATTATTATGGGTAATAATCAGATACTTTAAGCTATCGGCAAAAGCAGTGGTTACGGCTAAAAGCACGATAATAAAAAAAATCGATATGCGCCAGCGCACGGTAAATTTTACCTGACCGCGCTAATTATTTCAAGTGTTTAATCTTAAAATACGGACACTTTATCAGAATCATTCCGAGCGATTTAGGTTTACCTGTTACCGGTGCCTTTAGTGGTTAGTTCTAATCTGTTTCACTGATGTCTCTGCTATCTCGGTGGTTTAATTAGGTGCAAATTAATCTAAGCAAGTATTGTAAAGCGATAATTTCCTAAAAACATTCAAATAAGTATATATTGAGCACTTGGTAATATATTGACATTAATTAAATTATTCGATATACTTATATAATTTGTATAACTACCAATACTTATGAGAGGGAGAGTTGATTGAAAAATCGGAAATTATTCATTCTTTATGTCATAGCATGACAGGAAAGGGGGTGTTGATAACAAAGTATACAAATCGATAAATCACTGATTTTTAACTTAACAGAGAGGGGAATTAATGCAAAAAATATTATTAGTTTTATTTATAGCGCTGCTGGGTGTAATGATTGCAAGTGAAATCGTAATCAAAGATGATGCACATGGTTATATTCCAGAAGAGAACGTAGTGATTGACGGAAGGGATTACCGAACCGGATTTCCCGAAGATTGTACTAATTATCTTCCCGCTGAATTTAACAATATTCCAGTACCCAAACCACGTTACTCCGATGTCTGGTATGGACCCGGTACGTCAATTGGTCCTTCGTTTACGAATAATCCGGCTGATATGTTTTTGTGGGGAGATGATGTCTTGGTCGACCCGGGTGCGCTGGGTGAACAACCAATTAGCGCTGACCGAGGGGGCGATGGCGATACGGTTTTTGCTGGAGTGATTAAACACGGTAACGATGTAGATTCTGTGAAAGTATTTCGCTCGGTTGACCATGGTGCAACCTGGGCTTTAGTTAGAGTTGGCTATGGTACAGGTCAAACCTATTCTCACCTCACTTTACGTTATGCCCGAGGAGCTCAGAATTGGATTTTCGTATTCTTTATAATTACCGATGCAACTAATAATGGCGACGTCTGGGGCAGGAGAATTTCAGTCGATGGTTCAAGCGCAACCTGGTTTCATCCGACCACATCCGGCGACCCGGATACTATCACATGGGTTACTGCAACCAGGGATTTTAATACTAACTATGGCTTAAATGTATTCTGGCAAGAGGGTAGTTACCCGGATTATACGATTTGGCGAACGCGTTCTACCGATTATGGTGATAATTGGGGCACGGTAGGTAATAATCAATCCGGAGCAGTGAATCCTCATATTGATTATGGCGCGGATGGCTATCTCTACATTTGCACAAAGAGTATTGACCGAAACGATATTTATGTTGGTAGAAGCACAAGCTATGGTGAGTCAGGAAGTTGGGGAGGGTGGACCTATATCACCAATGATTCTAATGAACACACTGAAGGACTTCCTCGAGTGGCTGCCACCCATGATGCTGGGGCAACGGGTATGGCTTGGGTTACCTACAATTATAATAATGGTTCAGATTGGGATTCGAGATATGGCTACACTACGGATGGAGGTTCGTCCTGGCAAATAAACAATGTCCTTGCCGAGGGCAGTGGGGATCAGGGTGGAACCGATATCGAATGCTCTGGCTATGGTTCTAATTTCACTCGAGCTATATTTCTTAATAATGTCTATGGTGAATATAAGATAGATTACCGTTCAAATTCTGGAACCAATCCCACAAGTTGGGGCACTCCGGTTACCTTAAGCGATACCTTTGTTTTTGGTGGGTTAATGCCAAAGATAACTAATTACGGCACTGGCACTGGCAATAGTGGATTAGCTGCTTTTCCTGGTCCCAGCACTCGGACAAACCTCTGGATTGATTATTACCATAATGTTGACATTGTGGAAACTCCGATAATGGATGCTTCGGCTATTAATCTAAAAGTTTTGCCCAATCCATTTAAACATACAACGATTATTTCCTATGAGCTTCGGACACCGAGTTCGGTAGAGCTCTCCGTGTACAACACGAACGGCGAAATCGTTACTTCAATCGAACAAGGAGTCAAATCGGTTGGTCGGTATTTTGCGCGCTGGAATGCCCAAGACCTTCCATCGGGCGTTTACTTCCTTACGCTAAAATCAAATGGCACTCGTGCCGCAATGCAAAAGGTTGTTCTTACGAAGTAGTAGTAAAAGGTAAATTACGCGCCCCAATCCAAGGTTGGGGCGCTTTTATTTTCCTGTAAACCAAGTCCAGCTATTCAAAGCGAACATTCACTTTGTGTTCAAATTGTTTTTACAGTTAAATCTATTTGTGAGTCTGCTATCCCTGCGGTTAATATATATAATTGTGTTCATTCGTGCTAATTCGTGGTCATTTATTTTGTTGCTCAGTGTTTTCAGTGTCTTCAGTGGTAAGTTCTAATCTGAGTCTCTGATGTCTCTGCTATCTCTGCGGTTAAAATTTATTCTTTTTTCAGTGACTTCTGTGTCCTCTGTGTTTGATTTTTCTTTGGTTTTTCTCGTGGTAATCTTGTGTTAATCTCGTGGTTAAATTATTCTTCCTCTGTTTCCTCTTCTATCTCTGCGGTTTAATTTGGTGCGAATTAATCTAATTTCAGCAAATTTTACGAATATCGTTTTTTAATTTTCTATGTCTTCAGGTGCTTCTGCAATTATTCTTTATTATAACTCGTCTCTGCGGTTTCATAATTAGTGTTTTTTCTTCTTTCGTGTCCTGCTCCTCGCCCGATTCGGTCTGCTCTTTTTCGTGCCTTCTCCTCGCATTGGGCAAATTCTTTTTCGTGTTTTCGTGGGTTTTCGTGCTTCGAATTTCGGAATTCTAGTATACTGCCAGTATACTCAAAATTGACCCGATTTTTCGTCTATCTATTTGATTTTTAATATTTTATATTAAATTTGCCTTAGGTAGGGGGTATCATCTAGGAGGTAGCCTGGGAGGTAGGCTGGGAAGCAGGCTCGGAGGTAGGCTGGGGAGCAGGCTCGGAAGCAGGCTGGGAAACAGGCTGGGAAGTAGGCTCGGAGGTAGGCTGGGGGGTAGGCTGGGGAACAGGCTCGGGAGCAGGCTCGGAAGCAGGCTGGGAAGCAGGCTCGGAGGTAGGCTGGGGGGTAGGCTGGGGAACAGGCTCGGGAGCAGGCTGGGGCGCGGATTAGGAGACAACTTAGGGAGCGAGTTAGGGAGTCGGTTAGGGGGCTGATTCCATTAAATCCTAATTTCGAAATCCAACTGCGTCGGACGGAGCCGACTTCGTCGGACAAAGTCCGAAACAAATTAATTCAAAATTCAAAATTCAAATCTCAAAACAGTTTAGGACTTGGGTCATTTGGATTTACCGATTGTTTAGTATTTAGTGCTTCGAATTTAGATATTTCTAATTGGATTCTGTGTTCTCAGCGGCTAAATTTTAAAATTCTTATCAAAGAAAATGGGCTTCAATAATCAAAATTCTACTTTTCCCAGAATACTGAATAGTTCTTCTTAACCCAATCTATAACTAATGCTTTAAATTTTAGTGTCTCGTCAATCAATTCATTGACTTCGGTTTCCGAAATTTCACCGGCTCGGTCATAATCGGTTATATTTCGTTTGCTTCGGCAGGAATCAAAGTAATCGGCTAATTCTTCATACTCTTTACCCAAAATCTCTTTCATTGCCTGAAATACCGTAAAATGATGACCCGCTCCAACTGCCCGGTATCCTTTACATCCTTTACAATGAAGCAGGATGGTCGCCAATTGTAGTGCCGCATTGTAAGTAATAGCGAATCTTCGGTCAGGCGATAATCTTTCCAGCTTTGTATCATTAATATCTCGTTTAACAATTTTTAAGAGGTCGGCAATTTCAGCCGCTGAGGTTCGGTGAGCTTTCAGCTTGTTTTCATCCAACAATCGCTTGAACAACATTATCGTCACCGATTAAAAAGATTTTCTTGCCTTGTAATATTCTCGATATAAAGTGTCTTTTTGTCCTAACCCCTTGTTTAAACTCATTGGTGGTGTAGACCGTGAAATTAATCTCACGCTGGAGCCCTTTTTTGACTGAGGACAAAATCGAAGAAAGTGTTCTTGAGCTGATAGCACCGACTACCAAAAGGTCGATATCGGACGATATTTTCTCACGCTGTTCAGCATAAGAGCCATAAATAAAAGCTAAGCGAATCTCATTCTTAGATTTCAAGAGTGCTTGTTTAAGGACATCACCGAACGCCGAGGTTTTTAAGAGGATAGATTTCAACTCTTTAAAGATTAGGAAGTTACGATTCGCCGAATAGAATTTTCGATTACCGCGTGTTTTAATCTCGGTCAAGCCAATACTTGAGAAATTATCCAATTCGCGTTGAACCGCTCGAATCGGTAATCTGGTAAGTTGAGCTATCTCACGCTGGTAATAACTATTATCCGGATTGAGTATTAGTAGTTTTAAAATTTCGATACGGGCTTTCGATGAAATTAAATTAGCAAGCATCGCTTTGTATACAAAATATAGTCAATTATATACATTTTGTAGTCAAAGTCAATCGCTTCTTATTTCTTAGACTCTTTGACTTTTAGACTTATTATTTGATTTTTAATTTTTGATATTATTATCTCGTCCTTTATATTTGAATCTTGGTATTTTTAGGTCAGAGGTATTCTATTTATAAATAGAATATTTTTCAAGGCAAAATTTCTTCTAAGTCGAGCATCTTTAAACGATTACCGTAATTTCGGGCTTGGGAGGGGGTACCACCTAGGGGGTGACCCCGTAGGTGGTTTGGGGAGTAGCCTCGGAGGTCGCTTCGGGAGTCGCCTCCTAAGTTGGTTAGGGGGTTGGTTAGGGAGCGGGTTGGGAAGCTAGTTAGGGGGTTAGCTGGGAAGCGGCTTAGGGAGCAAGCTGGGGAGCGGGTTCGGGGGTTGACTCGGGGGTAGCCCCCTAAGTAACCTGGGGAGTTGGTTCGGGGGCTGACCCCGATATGAAAAATTCAGATAATTTTGACTTTTGAGATTTGATTTTTTTATTCGGGGTTACCTATCCGCCTTAGGCGGGTCGCTCTATAATTTCATAATATATAATCGTTTCAATAAATACCCTTGACGATATTGCACAAGTAGATATACTACAGCATGCCCAGTAAACAAATGCAATCGCACCGAAAAGAACTCAAGAAAAAGCCCAAGCCCGAATTCGTCAACAACGGACTATCCGATGAAACCGACTTAGAGCAGTTTCTGCTGAAGGATGCTCGTCAGGGTTATAATCCCGTATATGACCAGTCAGCGTTCACCGCATTCACTGATGTAACGCCTGAAACTGATGTCAAGACGCTCAACCTTAACTGGCACGAACAAGACCTCCCCGAACGAGTCAGGACCAAACATGTTCATCGTCTGCACCCCTATCTTGGAAAATTTATTCCACAACTGGTCGAGATATTCCTCCGCAAGTATAAATCACGCAAAGTGTATGACCCGTTTTGCGGTTCAGGCACTACTCTGGTTGAGGCGAGTGTCATTGGTATTGATTCGGTTGGATGTGACATATCACCATTCAACTGCCTGTTGTCCAAGGTCAAGACCGATATATACGACCTCGTTTTCTTAGAAAAAGAAATTAAGGACATTTTGCTAAAGTTCAATGTCACAGTACAGCAAAAAAGGCAGCCTTCATTGTTTGGGGATAGGCAACTTGTCTCTACCGATAATGATTACTTGAAAAGATGGTTCCACCCAGAAGCGTTGTCCGAACTTCTTACGTTCAGGTCATTTATCCCCCAGTATAAAAACCAGGATTTGCTCAAGGTTATTCTGACACGGGCTGCCCGCTCATCGCGACTTACCACTCATTTCGACCTGGATTTTCCAAAGCGACCACAGACCGAGCCGTATTACTGCTACAAGCATGGACGGACCTGTACACCAACCAACAGCGCTGCTAGATTTATAAATCGCTACTGCTTGGATACACTTGACCGAGTTAAACATTACATGAAGTTGCGTACAAAAGCCTCGGTTCAGATTATCGAAGGCGATGCGCGAGAAGCCAAGCTACCTGCTTTTGATATGGTGATGACTTCGCCACCTTATGTCGGTCTAATTGACTACCATGAGCAGCACCGATATGCGTATGAGCTACTGGGCTTAAGCCGAGCGGCTGAATCAAAGGAGATAGGAGCGGCAAAGAAAGGAAATTCCCAACAGGCACGCAAGAATTACATCAGCGAGATTGAACAGGTTTATAGCCACGCGCTGTCTTTCATGCCGAGGAATGGTGTTATCGTAACAGTGATTGGTGATCGTCAGGGTCTGTTCAGCGGTTTAGTCAAAACTTTGAACGTTAAAGTCGAACACATTTTGCGAAGACATGTGAACCGCCGGACCGGACGGCGGAGTACCGACTTCTACGAGAACGTTCTTGTGTGGAGAAAAAGGTAGTTATGATTTCTGATTCAACCCGTTCAAAAATTAAAGGTCATCTTGAGGGCTTCATTCAAGGACTGATTGACGAGAAGAAACCTCAGTCAGGCGACCCACGGAAACCCAAACCGACAAAAACATTCTCTAAGGAAGGCGACATAAAACCATTTCATGAGGCGATTCTTCCGGCAGGAATAATCGCCATCACCGAGTTTGAGCGGTCATTTTCCACAAAGTTGGGTTCCACGTTTGAAGAAGCTGCAAGACTAATAGCTCTCCAAAGCAATGCCGAAGCCGAACGCCAACATATACTCAAGGGTTTGGTTTCGCTTCGAGCTATCAAAGAAATCGAAGGCTTAACCAAGCAGACTGACGAGCACGGCTGGTCGGGTTCATACCTTGACGCAGCAAAGGCTGCCGCCTCCTCGGACAAAGGAAAGTCAAGTGAGCGTCGAATCTTGATTGACCTTTATGTTAAACAACAGAATGATACTGAATTATATTTCGAAATGAAAAGTCCTAAGCCTAACAAAGGTCAGTGCCTTGAAGTCACGAACCGCCTACTCCACGTACATGCCATAAAAAGAGCCAGACATCCCAAAGTGCAAACCTACTTCGCAATGGCATACAACCCTTATGGAGATGAAAGGTCATCTTATAAACATTCATTCACTCTCAGCTATCTCGATTTTAAGAACATGGTCTTAGTTGGGTCAGAGTTCTGGGAGCTGATTGGAGGCAAAGGAACCTACGTGGAAGTATTAGACATTTATCGCGAAGTCGGTCGAGAGAAAGGACCCGATTTAATCGAACAACTCGCTCTCGGCTACTGATAACTTCATCACTCTGATAGTCTACTTAACCAATTTTGTCGCCCAGCTTCTATCTCAATTGGAAGTGAATTTTGAAAAACCGAACCTGCGTTGGACAAACTTTATACTGGTTGCTTTGTATATGAATTCGAGATGTTGCTGACCACTATTAATTGTAAGACTATTTCAATTAGATTGTCTTAAAAGGGAAGTTGAAACTAAGCAGAGGTTTGTTCAAAGAGTGTGTGCGGAACTTGTTTTGCTTGCTCTTTCTTATTTTTAGAAAGGAACTCATTCCACTTTTCTTTGGTTAAGGATTGAGTTATATACTCGGGCAACTGGGTTAAAAGACTACGGATATTTTCAAAGCCGAGGCAGTCTGCTACTTTAAGCATTTCAATACGCATTAAAACATCTTTAGTATAAGGTCTTTTGGCTTCAATGAATGCAATGGCGCGAAGTAACTTTTGAACTAATTCGCTATTGAGAATAGCTAAGGTAATAAGAGATTCGGATATCTCGTCGAAACCAAGGAAATAGCAGGTATCATCCAACATCACAGGTTTACTTTTGAATGGCGGCACAAGAGTGAAAATTGGCTTTTTATACAGTCCCGATATAGCGACTTTATATGGTTTGAAGGAGTAATCACCAATCCCAAAAATCGCAAATTGCGGTTTGCCAGAGTAGATACTCGACTTTCGCGCTAAGAAAAACCGGAGATTTTTAATAAGGTATCGGTAAAGCTTGGGGAATCTATCTGCTATATAAGAGGTATCTTCTCCTACTTTCTTCTGAGGTATTATGATGAACTTTCTCGGTTTAGTGACTAAAGAAGACTGGATATCTGAGCTCTTCACCAAGCCGAAAATTAAATCATCCTCTAAACCAATCCGTTCATTGAAACCATTTACATACTCCCCGTCAACTAAATCAAGCTCAAGTATTTTAGAGCAATCGTGCTTTACCCCCTGTCTCCAGATAAATGGGCATATACCGTCGAAATATTTGCTTTCCCCGTAGAGAGTGACATTGGATACGAATTTGCTGTCTACCCAGCCAAATTCGTTTTCAACTAAATTCGGTGACTCTAGGGAAGACACTTTGCATACAAATTGCTTAGAGGTTTGCCCGAATTTACATTTGAATAGAGAAGCCTCGACCGCTGCGTTGAAGATTAACTTAGCATTAAATCTTAACGCAACCATCTCGGATATTTTATAAGTAGTCTTCGGAACTTCTTGCAAGAGATTCTTTATAACTGAATTCTTTGCCAACATCGCCATCTGTCCTTTGCATTTTGCAAATGAGTTGAGCATCATCAATATAATGTATTCTCCAATATCAAAGTTTCCCTTTCCAGTGATCGCATTAAGTCCATTATAAGATTTGAAATTACTTTTTGGCGGAAGATTCTCTGAATTCAAAACGCTTAATTCCGAATTCGTAACCCAAGGTGGATTGCCGAGAACTAAAATATCTTCATTGGTAATGGATTTTTCTATCATCCTGAAATCAAACTTGAAAACATCTTCACAATACAAAAAAATTAAAGGCTTATTCAGATTCGGATTTTCAATGAATAATTCGAGGATTGCAAATTTTGTATGCCAACAATAAGGTTCATAAATTTCAACGCCAGAAACTCGATTGAGGTTGGGAAAACACCTAAGAGCTGACATAATAAAAGACCCTTTGCCAAAAGTTGGTTCAATGATAATTTGTGGAGAAAAGTGATCCTGAAAAAAAAGTTCGCATATCTTGTCGGTTAATTTGCGGGGTGTTTGGAAGTCCCCATAATCTCGTCTCTCTACGGCTTCGGAAACTACCGACCGGGGTCTGAGAAGTGACATGAAAAGTAAGAATTCCGACTCATTTCTAAAAAAAACATTAATGCCACAAAGCTGTTCAAGAAATTTATTTGCATCTCCGAAACTATGAATCGGCTGAAACTGATTTCTTAAGTAATCAAGTGTTGATGATTTGATATTTTGGAGGGATTTTCTCATTTATGTTAACTTCAAACCTTGCTTACGATGCGAATTATTCCTTCGATATTCTCACTAAGTTTAACAATACGACCATACTGTAACCTCCATTGGAGAGCATTAGATATTGTTAAGTAACCCTGAACTGGTTTGTTGCGTAATATTTCTTCCGCTAGCTTGTTCATCGTTATTTCATCGGCAGGAAGATTCCTATCCGTAAGGTAAGCAATAATATCATCGGCATTAGCATTATTTTCTATCATCTGACGGAAAGTTTTTGTCATTTGGTAATCAGCAGTTCTGTGCTTATGAATAAAAGAACTACTAACAAAATTTAGTCGAGATACTTTCTCGAGTGGATTATCCGTTTTCTCATAGACAAAAAGTAAAAGATTATAGCCAAGACCGTAGATTTTTTGTCTCGCACTCCTAAACGGACAAGATGACTGGGGTTGTTCAATAGATGTTACTTTAATGTCAGTATTAATCTCTTCCGAAGGCATATCAATTCCGTTTGCCGATGAACCGATTAAAACATCATAGGTTGCTACAAGTAGGTCAGTAAATTTATGTTCTATGTGCGTTCCGACTGCTTTGCCATCGGTCACTCCAAATAGATCCTTATTGTCAAATTTTGATTCCTTCTCACAAAAAGCTTTTGCCTCAGCGATTAAGGCTTCGATAGTTAGCTTTTTCTTCATTATTTTTTATTTAGCAAATTCCAATTTAGTTAAACACGCCTTTGCTACTCGATTCTTTGCATTGCCGATTCACATCACTCTGAGCTAATCTTGCTGTAGTTCTACTTCTCATACAAGAAATTCTAACTCTAATTAATAGACTGTCAATATCTTTTGAAAAAAGGAATTATTATATTTTTGCCGCACCATAATATTCGTTCATCGCTTTTTCGCCAAAATAGCGTTCGAATCGGGCAAATTGGAATAAGATTGGTCGGGGTGAAATGGATGAAACATAATCAATCGGGTCAAAGACCCGCATCATGGTAAAATATTTATCTGCATCTTCTCTTGGGACCGAATCACCAGATTTTTATAACCACGAAGACACGAAGGACACGAAAATCACAGAAATGTGTCATTCTGAGCGAAGCGAAGAATCTCATTGGAGATTGCCACGTCTGCCTGCGGCAGACTCGCAATGACATCTATGTGTTATTCTTGCGCCATCTTGTGGTTTCATTTCTCATAACGTTTATATTTCAAATTCGGCTTTGCCGACATAGACCGCTTTGCCGCCAATCTTTACGATGTATTTGTTGTCCCTGATTTCACCGTGCATCAGGATTTTAGCGGGTCGATTCATTTCAAGACCCTGTTCGTTTTCGATGGTAAATGATTTGCCGAAAATATTATGCTTCAAAAGATAACCGGTTAAAGGACCAGCCGCCGAACCAGTGGCGGCATCTTCGATTACACCGATATGCGGAGCAAAGAATCGGGTATGGATTTTGGCTGAAGGATTGACCGTTTCTAAGGTGAATAAATATGGTCCAACCGGACTGTCTTCAGGATGGAATGCTTTAAGATTATTCATATTACCAGCGGCACGTTTAATCGCAGCAATATTTTTAATCGGGATGATGAGCATCTTGTTACCGGTTGAAACCTCTTCGATTGGATATTCATCCGAAATATCGAAAGGAGAGAGGCTAATCAAATCCGCAATCTCTTTTTTATCCTTATATTGATTAAAGAATTGCGGTTCGTTCTGCTGCATCCAGATATTGTCAGCTTCTTTTTCCAGCGGAATAATACCGACCTTAGTTTTTAACCTTAATTTATTGCTTTTCTTTTTCCAGATATCTAATAGATTCATTATGGCATAAGCGGTACCCAAGGTTGGATGACCGGCAAAAGGTAACTCAAGCTGAACCGAAAAGATTCTCATTTCGAAATCATAGGATGAGTCTTTGGAATCAAGAATAAATGTTGTTTCCGAATAATTGATTTCATTGGCGAGTTGCTGCATTTGTTCGGTATTCAAACCTGAGCCATCCGGAAATACCGCAAGTTGATTGCCTGAATAAGGTTTATCAGTAAAGACATCAAGGAATAAACATTCTTTTTTCATTAATACTCCTTTTAAAAATAAAAAAGGTAGCGGAATTTAATCGCACCGACCCGATTAACCAGCTTCAATTTATTGCCATCTCCACCAAATAGCGTGCCATCCTCAGAAAAGTCATTAAGCGCGATAAAGAACCAGCTTTTGGGCTTGAAATTCCAGGAAAATAAGAATCCGATGCGGTTGGTGGCTAATTCGGTTTTTCTAAATCTGGTTTCCTGGGTCACAAAGACCAGTTCATCATAAACATTAAAGGAGAGCCGGGCAGTGATTCGGAAATCAATCTTAGGTCGGAGAATCGAAGTTACCCAGATGAATTTACCCGATGGGTCACATTCCCACCAGTTATTAACATTAAACATTAGTGCGACCCGGGTCGCATAGTAATAAGTATAGTTGAACCAATCGGAAAAATTGTTTGCCAAAAAGCCACGTAGATAATTGAAACTGTAATTGTAACTACCGCCCAACCCAAAATTATATTTTAGACCACTGCCCCAGAAAGACAGGTTTAAATAGCGACCAAGATAGAAAGTATCGGCTTCAAAGGTCTTGCCGATATCAACTTCTAAATTTCCACCTAAACCATTGCGAAAATGAAGCTCGTTATAGAGATAGGCGGTATAGGAGTAAGATTCACTGCCGGGTTCTTGATGAAGTAAGAAACCCGGGATTACCATTAGACTTCGGACCGGTTTACCTCGCCAGGTAAAATAAGGTCCAGAACCAATCTGAAAACTCTTTTGACCAGCCCAGGGGACATAACCAATGTCTTGAACCGAAAAGGAATCGCTGATTACATTTACACTTCCGTAGGTGGCAAAGTTACCAATCATTCCGTTGTAACCCGAATTTAATGCCCAACCTAACTTACCACTATAATCACTGAAAGCAGCTTGAATGGTACTGCGGTGGGGTCCAGAACAAAGACCCCAGTCGGTACCGAGTACATAGTTATAATTATCCGAATTTGCCATCGTGCCCCCAAATAGTAAACCGAGATCGGTAATATTCGATAACTGCCGTTTACCGCTGAGTACGGCAAAACCGCGTCTCGGCTCAAGCTGATTTCCCGCCGAATCGGTCAGTTGGTCGGTATAGGCGCCGAGTGCGCCGAAACTCCAGTTCTTAGAACGGGATGTAAGTTTGAGTCCGGATAAAATCGGCACTGGTTCCTGTCCGATTGCCTTGCCAATACGTCTCGAGTAGAACAGGTTAAGTGGTACGAAGGGACTGTCACCCAAGCCGCGCATTCGAAATATCTCGCTGCCTTCGGTAAAGAATGGTCTTCGTTCCGGTAACCAGAGTTCATACCGGGAAAGATTGAATTGATAAGGGTCGGCTTCAATCTGAGCAAAATCCGGCAGCACGGTAGCATTAAGGGTAGTCTGACGAGTGATGTCCCACTTGAAGTTCATACTGGCGCGCGGTTTTACTCGGGCATTTTCTCCGGGAATCTGGTCAAGCCGCAAGAACCCTTCGGGAAAAAGTTCAAAATAATAACCATGGGCTTGGGGATTGATTCCAGTTAGCCTGCCAAAATTCGAGATCTGAAAACCCCCTTCTTTTTCTTTGATTTCTATCCATTGGTCATTTTCCTGATTGTGGGCGATAGACCGTTCAAAGTTAATGCCCCATTCTTTGGCTTCTTTTTTATAGCGAATGGTTTTAAAGGGGATTGACATCTCGACTTCCCAGCGGTCATCATAGAGTCTTACCCCATTAAACCAAACCCCGTCCCATGACCCATCCCAATCCGCCCCATTATCCAGAATCATTCCATCATAGAAAAGTCCTGAACCAGACACATTAAAGAAATAACCCATCGCTTTGGAATCCATCGGGTCGATATCTAGAGTTGCTGCTTCTTCATTACCCCATAACTGGGCAACCGGTGGATGTTTTGCCGCATAACAGCGGAAGGCAACATATAGATTATTATTATCCTGTAGAACATAGACTACAGTTCGTTCGGTTGGTTCGGTCGCTTCATCCGGATAAGATTGGATAAAATCGGTTGCGGAATCAGCTTGTAACCAGATTTCTTCAATTTGACCATCAATACGGGGTGGTGTCTCGGTGAACCTTACCGCGATTGATTTCTGATTACTGGTTATTAAGGTTAAAAACAAAAATAAATGCATCCTAAACTCCTTTTTGGTTATTTAATAAATGAGCATGAGACCAAATTTACTAATTACCGCTCTTTTTATAATACTATATACGAAAATACATTTAATCGGTTTCACATTTAAAAGAAACTTGGGCGGTTATTTTCGTTCGAGATAGGTTTTAGTAAAAATCTTGGCTGGAATTTCAGCATCGATTTTAATATTTTTTAGCGTTAATTCAGTATAGGTATTTTGGCGTAGCTTATTGACCATTCTAATTTTGGTCGGGAAATTACGAGAGCCAAACTTTTGGAAATCGCCGATAGTTATCTCTTTCATCAATTTGCCGCTTTTGGCATAGTATTCGGCGCGAATCGGGAGATAGGAAATAGTATCAACCCAAACTTTTCGGGTATAATAATTCACGTCTGGTACTTTGGCGGTCAGCACTAAATGGTAGCAGGGTTTTGCCAAAGCGGTATCGATACCCAAAAGTTTAATATCATAAATATCTTTTAATTTTCGGTTTTCAATGAAATCGTCGTAGGAAAAATCACTGCCCATCATCGACTGCCGGAGCATATGACCAGCGATTTTTATCGATTTTTCGACTTCCGGTAAATACATCCACATTTCGTCCGACAGCTTTAAAAATCTTTTTCCCTTATCCATTGCCGGTGCAGTGAATTCAAAGTAAGAAAAGTCTTTGCCTTTGGCATAACCAAAAAATTCCTTTTCGCGAGTCGTTCCGGTAATATTAATTAGAAAGTCGCCATCATAGCTGAGCGTACTCACAACACTATTTCTGTCGACTTTTTCGATGATTTGGATTGCTTGGTCGCTTTGACTGAATGCCAATCCGCTTAAGACTCCGATAATGATAACAGGTAGAAATTTCTTCATTTCATCCTCCTCAAATTGTTTTTAAAGCTTGAGCCGGGTCTAATCGGGCTGCCCTTCTTATCGGAAGATAAGCAACCAGCACGGTGACGATAATACCTATGATTAAGGCACTAATCAGGATAACCGGCGTTGGAGCAAAATGAATGATCGGTCCAAACGGGATATCGGCTGAAGTGGATGACGAGAACATGCTTATGTCAATCCCCTGATATTTCAGCCAGTAGCTTAGAACGGCACCGATTAACGTTCCGACAAAACTGCCGATAGCACCAATAAAACCAGCCTCCAACAGGAGTAGTCCAACCACTGATAGATTACTAAAACCCATTGCCTTCATCATGCCGATTTCTTTGGTTCGTTCAAAAACAACCATAATCATCGTGTTGGCAATAGTGGAACCGGCGACAATCAAAATAACCGCATAAATTAAGGATAAGACAATCGTGGTGGAATTGATATAGCGTAGTATCGGATTGTATTGGAAAGGAACAATCGAATAATCGAGCTTAGACTTGATTTTCCGTGCAACTTCAATTGACTGGTTGGGATTATTTAAAATCAGGGCGATTTCAGTGGCACGACCATTTAAGTCGAGTAATTGCTGACCAACTTTCAAAGGTATGTAGAATAGACTGCGGTCGATGCCGCCGATACCAATGGCAAATATCCCTTTGACCAGGAGATTGATTCCGGTCGGCGAATCATAGGCAGTTCGGGTTATTATGGTTAAGGTATCGCCAACCTTTAAATTTAACCGTTTTGCCAGTTCTTTGCCGATGATGGCAGAATTACTTAATGAATCGAGATAAGAACCATTGATTATTCTTTTATCCAGACCGGAGATTTTGCTTTCGATTGCTGGGTCAATCGCATAACCCAATGCCGGGATACTCAATTCTTCCTGTCCTAAAAGGACCCCGAATTTAATCCGGGGAGCGATTAATTTGATTTCATCATTTTTCAATGCCTGGTAAAATTCCGGTGAGAGGTCAATCGCTTCGGATAAAGGAAGTAATCTTTCCCGTCGTTCATATTCCTTAGTCGTAATTCTAATATGCCCGGAAAGCAGCTTGATAATGTTATCGCTGATATTTATGGTTATACCCTTGATATAGCTCTGAGCAAATATAATCAAAGCAATGGCAATGGCGATACTGGTGCCTGAGATAATACTGCGCCGGGTATTACGGAAAAAATTCCGATAAGCAAGTTTGAGTAATTCGTAAATATCCATTAGACGTGCCGTAAAGCATCAACCGGTTCGAGTCGGGTCGCCCTTCTTACCGGCCAAAGGGTAACCAGAATTGAGATGATTACACCAAAGACAAAAACCAAAAGAATCGTCTGGTAATTAATTTCACCTTTAATGATAAACCTTATCGGGTAAACAATATTAATATTCCTAAATCGACTGCTCAAGTCGATACCATAATAGGTGAGGTATAAAGAGAAGAGGAAACCGAAAAGGCAACCGATAAGACTACCGAAGATACCGATTATCGCCCCTTCATAAATAAACATCTTAACAATTTTGAAATTACTGAATCCCATTGCCTTTAAGGTGCCGATTTCTGGAATTCGTTCCATTACCGCCATCAGCATTGTATTCACTATCCCAACCGCAGCTATAATAACTACGACTAGGGCAAGCAAAAATTGGATGGTTCGTTTAAATCCGGAAATTTCAAAGATACTGGCGTTGAGTTCGCGCCATGTGTAAACTTCGTATTCTTTGCCGATTTTCCGGCTGATTGCTTCTTTTAAAGGTATTAAATCATTGTCGTTCTTGCTTTTGATTGATAGTTCAGTGACGCTACCCGAGATTGCTAAAAGCTCCTGAGCTTGGGCAATCGGAATTACGACTGCATTCTGGTCAAATAGGGGATGACCAGTACTAAGGATACCGGTTACGGTAAAATCTCGGGCATCATAGGCTCCATATCGGTCTCGAGTAATGACCGTTACTGGGGAACCGACCGCTAGGTTCAAGTCACGGGCTAGAAATTCGCCAATTACAAGTTCATCCGGATTTTGTAGGAAATGTCCCTTTACTACCGCACTCGGCGTTTTAAAGACTTTCGATTCATTTTTAAGGTCGATACCGATTGCTAAAACTGGCAGTTCATCAACACCGTTACTGATTTGGCTTTGAAACTTGACACGCGGCACAATCTCTTTTATGCCGTTGACGGTTTTTAATTCGTTAATAAGCCTTTGGGGATTTTCAATAATGGTATCAATCGGGAAAAATCCTTCTTCCCGATAATAGCCTTTGGCAAATATTTCTAAATCACTGGTTTCATACTCGACGATATTTTTCTGAGCCATTTTGTCCACGCCGTTCATCATCGTATCCATAAAAATCATTGCGCCGAGTCCAATCGAAATTGCTACTGCGGTGATTATGGTTCTTCGGGTATGGCGAAAAACATTGCGCCAGGCAAGATTTAATATTTTCATTTACTCCTTTTCAACCGGGACTTGGACGAGACTTGTAAGGAACGAGAAAGATAGAAAAAGAGGTAGTTCTTAGATTCATAAAAGTCTTTTAAAAGTCCATGTTATATTCGTTCATTTTTTGTATCAGCGACCACTTTGCCGTCTCTTAAATTGATGACCCGCTCGGCAAATTCCATAACCAACTTATCGTGGGTTGAAAAGAGAAAGGTTGTTTTGTGTTTCTGGTTCAAGTTTTTCATTAACGATAAAATCTCTTTTGCCGTATTTGAATCAAGATTGGCAGTTGGCTCATCGGCAAGAACCATGCTTGGTTCTTTGACTAAGGCGCGGGCAATTGCAATCCGCTGCTGCTGACCACCACTCATCTCATTCGGTTTCCGATTTATGTAATCGCCCAGCCCGACTTCCTGCAAAATCGATACGGCACGCTTCTTTTTCTCCTCGGGCGAGATATTTAAAAGAATTAAAGGCATCTCAACGTTCTCGTAGGCAGTCAGCACCGGAATCAAGTTGAAGGTCTGAAAGACAAAACCGATTTTCTTTTTTCGTAATTCGGCTTTTTCGCGCGCGGAGAGTTGATTAGTGTTAGTGCCGTTAAGGAAAACTTCACCTTTGGTTGGACTGTCCAGACAACCGATGATATTGAGCAAGGTGGTTTTACCCGAGCCAGAAGGTCCAGCCATTGCGGTAAATTCACCATCGGCAATTTTCAAATCTATCCCGGACAACGCGGGAAAACGGACTTTACCAACTTTGTAATCTTTATACAGGTTTTTTATTTCGATCAAGGCGCACCTCCTTAAAAGTAAACCTTTGCCCAGAAAAAAGCCATACCGTCAAAGCCAGTTATGGTTTTAAACTCGCTCGAGTGCGAACCGATCGGAAAATCGAAACCAAAATTTAATACGGTATTTTCCCAGGGTTGATAAGAAATCTGAGGCATGAGGATAAAACTTTGGTCATTAAGATTAATTACGCCATTGATTGATGGACTCAGAATCAGATTGGGTATCGAACTAAAAGAAATATAAAGATAATGCTGGGCTAAAGTACTCCTGGCTCCGGCTAATAATTTTGTATAATCATAATGTCGAGAATCATTTTGCCCGCTTTGGTCATAAAAATATTCAATCATCCCATAAATAGTTAAAGGGAAGGTATAATCTATGCCGACCGATGTTTTAAAATATTTAGCAGTATCTTCTTTAGTATAAGTTAACTCTGCCCAATAACCTAATAATAATTCTCCGGCTAAATCGGTACCTAAGATTAGTTTCTTTTCCGAGGATTTGTAATAGGCATTTAAGCCGATATCGTTTTTAAATAAATTTGAGCCAAACCGTAAAGCCAGGGCAGAACTCTTTAAATCAAATTGGGGCAGACAAAGTAATCGGGTATTGGTCAAACTACCTAAAGCTAAATTTAACATGATTGCATTAACCCCAAAACGTTCATATCCGGGTTCAAAAAAATTGGCCGGGTTAAAAATATCCAATGGTCGGAAAACTCGTGCTACCCCCCAGATTATCCTTTGTCTGCCGGCAATGACTCGAATGTTTTCCGGACCAAGCCAAACCGCCAAACGGGATATATTCAATCCCGATTTTATTCCGCTGGTATGAATAGTATCAAAAGGAACAAAATAATCGAAGGCGGTCTGAGTGCCATAATTATCCTGATTAGTTTTAAATTCAAGCCAGCCACGACCATAACCATAGAAATTAACCGAGTCCTGCCAGGGCAGAAAAGTCCTGGCTTCGACATAGCCGGAAATATCAACCGGTAAACGATTATTCTCGGCATAGATGGCTAAACCGAGCAATAAGAAGATTAATACTCTAATTTTTTTCATTTTTACATTCTACCATACCAAATCTTATTGAACTGTCAATGTCTTATTTGTTCCCGATAGTATCTGTGGTTAAAATTCTCTGCTGTCTCCGTTATTCTGTGGTTTATGCTGTTATAATTGGTATTTTTAGGTCAGCAGAAAGTTGTATTATAAATCAACTTTTTTTCGAGGCAAAATTTCGTCTATCTTCTTAATCGTCCATCGTTTATCGTGATTTCGTGCTTGGGAGGGGGTATCACCTAGGGGGTGACCCCCTAAGTGGCTTGGGGAGTCGCCTCGGAGGTTGCTTCGGGAGTAGCCTCCTAAGTTGGTTCGGGAGCAACTTCGGGGATTGGTTGGGGAGCAGCTTCGGGGACAACTTGGGAAGCGGCTTCGGGAGTGAGCTGGGGAGCGGGTTCGGGGGTTGACTCGGGGGTCGCTCCCTAAGCCACTCCGTAGGTTGGTTCCTAAGCTGGTTCCTATATTACTCTTTAACCCCGACTTTGAATTTGTGACTTAAGACTTGTGCTTTAGACTTTTTTCTTTCACTAACCACGAGTCACTATGCACTAGTCACTGCTTTTTTGCCACTATCCCCTAAACACTGTCTTTTCGGGGAGTTGGTTCGGGGGCTGGTTGCTGAGTCGGGACGCCGTCAAATTCCCCTTCCCCTTTTTACTAAAGGGGGATATAGGGAGATTGTGTTTTCACCGACCCGTTTCGCCGAAGCTTTAGCGAGGTGAGTTTTATTTTCCTCTTTTTTAGCGGTTATCAAAATATGGTAAATGTCCCCACTATATTCTAAGAACTGAAAGAATGTGAAAAATTTGTTATTGAATTCCTACCCAAAGATATAGAAATAATCAAGGACTTGCTCAACTTTCAGCGGAAGTCTAACTTCCGAGATTGCGACTTCCGAAGATTGCGCTTGACATTTTAGGTTTTTGGTTTATATTGTCGGAATGGATGAATTTTTTTACTATTACTATTCGGTAAGTAGGCTGAAATGCGTTCAATCAGTATCTACCTTAGGAGGTCAAAATGCGTAACTTTTTGAAGGTTTCTCTGTTTTGTTTAGTTTTTCTGATTCTCTTTACACCATCTTCAGTTTCAGCCAATAACAAGGTTTATGGTCTGACTTTTATGGGTAGCCAATGGAGTCTGCCTGAGAATGAATCATGGAATGTAATGTGTTGGTTTGATAGCCTACTTAAAAATCACCGTTTTGATACGCTCGGCTACCAATTGGACACAGTTATTAATCTTTGGGACAACGCTACCCAGCGGGGCTATAATTATTCTTGGTATATTCCTCGTTATAAACGGCCTTTCGTCACTGACACTGCCAGTGTGGCAAAATTTAGACAGAAATGCACTTGGTTAGCGTCCCAGATGGATACTGGGGATATTTTTATTGCGATGATGGGGGGACATGGTGGTTGGGAATATTGGAATGGTGAATGGCATTCTGATATTCAGGCATATTCGACCACTGGCCAAGATCAAGAATTATATGATACCACGGTAGCTCGTTGTTTTAATATCCTGCCTTGTAAATTAAGAGTAATTTATTTTTGGTCTTGTGACGCTTTCGGAGGTGGCAGTCTGAACCCCGATTCTTCTGGCTTTGCTACGGTTTTGGCTTTTAATGCGCCAGAAAATGTGCGAAACAAGACGATTTTTTATTCTCACGCTGGCGCTGAAGGTCTTTCTGTCCAGAGCGATAACAGTCGTCTTGACGTTCCATATTGGAATCCTATTCCCGGTTTTGAAAATCCGATCTACGGCGTGAATACTTATAGCTGGCTTGAAGGCACTTTTCCGTTTGAATGCGTTTTCGATGGCGGCATTGAACCTTCATATTATTCTGGTGATTCTGTTCAGCCCGGGTTGTATAAGGACTCGATTGATCTGAACGCAGACAATCGTTTGTCTGCTTATGAAGATTCAGTTTGGATTCATACTTGGTCATCGCGGCTCGGCTTTTCTTCCTGCCCAATGGTTGATTTGGGCGGTAAATCTCGGCGCACTATTTTCTGGCCTTTTATTGGCATTATTGATTCTTTGGACGCTTTACCAACAGTTTTAACCTTGCCTGATTCTGTTGATTCTGGAGCCGTGGTCATTCCTTTGGCGCGAGTGAAAAATCTTGGTTTTGTTTCTGCCAATATCCCGACTCGCTTGAGAATTGGTACGACTTATAATCAAGTTCGCAATAAAACCATTGGTCCGAATCATGAAGATACTTTATATTTTCCAAATTGGACAGCTAATCAAAGTGGTTGGAAAATGGTTCGTTGTTCCACTGAACTGGCTGGTGATGAAAAACCGAGCAATAATTTGCTTCGCGATTCTATTTATGTTCGACCACCACCACCGGTTTACGATGCTGGCGTAACGCGCATTATTCTTTCTGACACAGCTGATTATGGTGATACGCTCGTTCCGCACGCTTGGGTTAAAAATTTCGGTAACCAAGTAGTCAGTTTTGGCACTTTATTTCGTATTGGCAGCGTTTATGGCGATACTAAACCTTCAGGTCTTCTTAATCCAAACGACTCTGTTGAGTTAATTTTTGATCAATGGGTTGCCCAGACTGGGACTTATGCTGTTAAATGTTCGACTTACGCGATTAATGATACGAACTATGGAAATGACGTAAAGACCAAGACCTTGGTTGTTCTTCCACCGCAAACCTATGATGTCGGCGTTATTAGAATTATCTTGCCTGACACTGTTGATTCTGGTTTTAAAGTTGTCCCCCAATCTTGGGTCAAGAATTTCGGCAACCAAACAGCGGCTTTTGTCACTTATTTCCGTATTGGTAGCGTTTATAGTAGCAATCGTACCATTAACAACCTAATTCCGGGCGATAGCTCGCCAGTGGTTTTTGATACTTGGCCGGCTGTGCCTGGTAATTATCTTGCCAAATGCTCTACGGCTCTAAGCGGAGACCAAAATCCGAGCAATGACACTCTGACAAAAAACATCTTTGTCCAATCTATTCCGGTTTTTTCTGATGTGGGCGTAACGCAAATTTTTCTGCCTGACACTTGCGATCAGAATGATACCCTATCTCCACAAGCCAGAGTGAAAAACTTTGGTGATACCATGGTTAGTTTTTCAACCATTTTCAAGATTAGCGCGGTTTATAATGATACGGTTTCAGTCAACTCTTTAAAACCAGACAGCTTAAAGCTTTTAACTTTTGACTCATGGATTACTCAATCTGGTGCTTATTTAGTGAAGTGTTCTACGGCTTTGGTTAATGATTCCAACCATTCAAACGACGCGCAACTAAAAACCCTTTTTGTCCGGCCGCCTTCTGGTGCACCGGAAAAATGGGAGCAATTAACTGACCTGACTTTTCTACCAAAGAAAATAAAAGGCGGTGCTGCTCTCTGCTATGACGGAAATCAAAGTATCTATGCTGTGACTGGCAATAATCGCAAAACATTCTTGGCTTATGATTTAGTCGCTGGCACCTGGGCATTGAAAGAATCAGTACCTCTTGGTACAGAGAATAAGAAGGTCAAGGATGGTAGCGCTCTGGTTTTCTATCAGGGTCAAGTGTACCTTATTAAAGGAAATAGCTTCGGATTCTATTGCTATAATCCGACAGGAAATACTTGGTCTTCGTTAGGCATTGTCCCTGGTGAAAAGAAAATAAAGAAGGGAAGCGCGCTTGCGACAGATGGTAATTGGATTTACTTAGCGGAAGCTGGTACTAAGCCAGGCGAGTTTTACAAGTGGAGACCTGACTCTGGTTGGGTGTCATTAGGAGCTATACCGCCTGGTGATGATAATAAGAAACTGAATCAAGGCGGTTCATTATGTTATCTGAATGGTAAAATCTATTTGCTCAAAGGAAATTGTAGCGAGTTCTGGACATGTGATGTGGCTAGTGGTGTTTGGACTAAAGATTCCATTATTCCACTTCTGCCAAGCAATAAGGCGAAAGTGAAGTATGGTGGTAGTCTGACCGTACTTGATGGCAAAATTTATGCTTTCAAGGGTGGCAATACTCAGGATTTCTACGAATACACTTCTGGTTGGCAAATCAAGCTGTCCATTCCTGTGGGTACGTCAGGAAGAAAAGTTAAGGCTGGTGGTGCGCTTTGTGGTACTAGTTTAGGTACTCTCTATGCTTTCAAAGGCAATAACACTTATGAATTCTGGCGCTATACTCCGGCAAGTGGTTCTACTTTCTGGTCTTCACTTAGTCCGAAAGCTCAAGAACAATCGGTTGAAAATTATCTGCTTCGGTCAATCGTCAAATTACCGACGATTATTCGTTTATCGGATTTCCCGAAATTCCAGAAACCAGATTCTAAACTCTCGATTTACGATTATCTTGGTTGTAAGATTAACCGAATCAATGCCTCAGGTATTTACTTCTTAAAACTGGAAAATCAGCCGATGCGAAAAATTCTCATCGTAAAGTGAGAATTAAAACTCACTATTGAAACCCGGTTTCCATAGTAGGTACTGTTAGGTTAAGGCAGATAATATCAATATTATCACCCCTACCTTTTTATTTTTCCCCAAGTTTCACCCTCACCCAGCCTCTCCCATCAAGAGAGAGGGGGATATTCTTGAATAAAAATTATTTGACGCAAGAGCATTTTTAGTTAAAATTAACCAGTGCAGTGGTAGTCCGCATAAAGCGGATTCTGACTGAGCTTGTCATTGCGGAATGGAAATACTCTGCGATGATTAAAGATACTTCAACTTCCTTTGAGACTGCAACGCAATGACATATGACTTAGTCAGGAAAGGGAAGGTCGTGAAAAGCGACCACGGTCTTGCCCACTGTAAGCGGATATGCTACGCTTTGCGTCCGATGAGCGTAGCGAGACGAAATCGCCAATAACCACTCTCTGCAGAAAGCAGAGGGGAAGGCGGCGAGAGAATTAATACCGCAAGTCAGGAGACCTTGCCACTGTAATTTCTTCAAGCAACTTTTTGAGATTGCTTTATCCGCCAGAATCGGACTCGCAATGACAGAAAAGCGAAGAAGACACCCTCACCCGGCCTCTCCCTAAGGGAGAGGAGGGAAAGCAGATTGGTTCTCCCATCAAGGAAGAGGAGATTGAAGGTAGATTACCTCTGCCTTTTAATGGAGAGGAGAGAAAAAATACTAACTCTTCCATCAAAAGAGAGGGGAATAAAGTTAGCTTGAAGGAAACCTTTAGAACAACTTGTAAGGAAAGGAGTTCTGATGTTTAAACCAATTCTAATAAATCACAGAATTCGGAATCTGAAATTGGGAATTCCGAATAAATCTAATCAATATCCACTCCGCACTTTGCACTTTGCACTTCTACTCTTATCACTCATTCCTGTCATTATTATTGCTCAGACCAACCAGCCGTTCTATGAATTTGATACAATCTTTGTTACCGCCTCAAGAGTCAAAGAACCGATAACTCGAATTCCATTGAGTACTTCCTTAATCACCGAAGATGTTATAAATCTTAGGAACTTTGGTGATATTAGTTCAGTGCTGGATAATTTACCGGGCATTGATATTCGGTCTTATTCGGTTATCGGAGGCGCAACTTCGTTGAGTCTATTTGGTTCGTCGAGCCAGCAGGTTTTAGTGCTTTTGGATGGTCGTCCAATAAACTCACCAACTCTGGGAGTTGCCGATTTGGGGTTAGTTCCGACCGATAATTTGAAAAAAGTCGAAGTCGTGAATGGACCAATCTCAAGTCTTTATGGCGCTAACGCCTTAGGCGGCGTGGTCAATTTTGTGACCAGAAGTCCATTAGATTTCACCGAGCGGGGCGCTTATTATGACGCTTCATTGCTTTATGGAACATACCACACTAACCGGATTAATCTTGGCACCGGTATTGCCAGTAATAATTTTGGCGTTCTGGTAAATGCCAATCAGGAAAATAGCGCAGGTTATCGAACCAATGACGATTGCTTGAAACAGGGGATAGGCGTGAAATTGGGTTATCATAATCTTAACAACCAAGCCCAGATTGATTTTGACGTTCAAACAAAAGAGAACGGCTTGCCCGGTCCCAACCCGGTGCCAACCTCAATTCCGTTGTATGGCGATTCAACCGCTTCTTCAATCTATGACCGAACTGCCGATACCGCTTTTTATGTTAGAGGTGACTGGAATTTAGTGCTTAATCCGAAATTTTCTTTTCAATTGATGCCGAATTTTTCGAAAAACCTGACCCGGTTTTTATGGGTTGACGCCTATTCGGCTGATACCGCACTCTACCAGGACCGCTATGCAACGCAAAGCATTGGGGCGAGCTTAATTACTAATTACCAGAGTTCAACCGGGATAAGAGTAAATGGCGGGGTAGATTTTAAACAGGATGATTTTCAAGCCTTTTCTTATCTTTATAATGAGCTGGCGGGTAATTACCAAGATACGACATGGCAGGCAAAAGCCCAGCGGGTAGGGGGATTTGGTGAGGCTAATATCAACGTTGGCAAATACTTGATTTTAATCCCGGCGGGTCGGTTGGATTGGAATTCGGATTTTGGTAATTTCTTAAGCCCGAGTTTAGGATTACTGTTTCCCTTGAGTTCCCAAATCCGAATCCGAACCCATTTGGGGCGAGCGTTTCGGGCACCGACTTTTAATGACTTATATTGGCCAAAATCAGGTAATCCCGATATAAAACCCGAACACGGCGATGCGCTTCAAATAGGAATGGATTTGAATCAGAATGAAAATTTTTCGTTTTCACTAACCGGATTTGCCCGTAAGACCAAAGACTTGATTTCCTGGGTTCCAGATACGGCGGGAATATGGCGACCGACTAATATTGATGAATCCGAGATTTACGGTATTACGATTTGTGAAAAAATCGTTCATTTAAAAGGATTTTCTGTAGATTATACCTGGAACCTTTCAAAGGCGAACCAAACCCGTCGGGAATTGGTCTATTCGGATTGGTTAACCGGTGAGACTCGGTTTGAGCAAATAAAAAGGCGAGCGGCTTATTTGCCTGAATTTTCAGCGTCCCAGGAAATTAATTATCAAAGCGGTTTCGAGACTTATCTAAGTTTAGAGCTACGAGAAACCGGAGATAGGGTTAATTACTACACGTCGTACGATAGCCTGCCTAAAGTTTATATGACCGCTAAAACTCTTCCTTTTAACTTGATGGTGAATTTTCGAGCCAAGCAAAGGTTATTTAAGAGTACCGAATTAATCTGCCGCATTGAGAATTTACTGAATCGGAGTTATGCTGAGCAATTCGGTAATTCGACCTTAGATTTGGATTATCCAAGACCGAAACGAACAATCTTCTTTGAAATACGATTTAATAATTTCTAAGAGTTAGGCTACGTCGAGGTGTTTGAGTATATTCTCGGCAATGATTTGAGTGGCGGTTCGGTTGGACATGCCTAAAGCTTTGGCTTTTTCTGCCATTTGGGAAAGTTGTAAAGGGTTTTCTAATAGTTGTTTGACCATGCTACCAGCGGTTTTAGCATGTGATAAATGAATCCCTGTTCCGGCTGTTTCGATGTTCTGAGCAAAAGTTAATTCCTGAGCCGAGCCGGCTTGGGGGGTTAATAGAATCAGCGGCTTGCCTAAAGTGAGCGCTTCGGAAATGGTTACAGCACCGGGTTTGGTAATTATCATGTCGGCTGCCCACATCAGATTAGCTACATCGGGTACTTCGACATAGGGTTTAATGGTAATTTTCGCTTGTTCGATTAAGGGTAAACATTTCTTATAAGCATTTATATTCTTGCCGAAAATAACAATCATTTGGCAATTAAGGTTGGCTTGAATAATTGATTTAATTATTTCAAAGTAATCAACCATTTTACCCAAAAAACCGCCCATCACGGTGATGGTGGTTAAATCGGGATTTATCCCAAGCGCTTTGCGTCGCTCTTGAACTGAGGTTTCAAGGGCATTTAAGAAAGTTAATTTCTGGGGAATACCAGTGATTTTGATTTTTGGTGATGGAACACCCAATTTAATTAATCGGTTAGCCACGAAATCGTTTCCGACATAATAAAATTCTACTTGGTCATTTACCCAAAGACTGTGAGCAGAATAATCAACAATGACCGACTCAACCGGAGGGTCGATTTGATTTTTTAAAAAAGATAAAGCCGCATTCACTTCCGGTTGAAAAGAGAGTATCAAGTCGATATTATTAGGTAATTTTAGAACTTTGAGCAGAGAATTAGCAAGGAATAGCGTTAGAAAAAATTTGTAAAAAGAGCTGAATATTTTATTATTATTTTCAAGACCTCGGTAACCCTTTTGCCATACTTTGGGTAGCAATAGGTCCCCCTGGCGAGCAAGCTTTTCGAAAAAGTCGCCAAATTTACCGTATTCAAGTAAATTGAATACTCGAACTTTAATTTTGTCGCCATATTTTCGGTTTATATATTCGGATAAGGCTTCGGCTGGAAAACGATGACCACCTTTTCTGGATGCATAAAAGATACAAATATTTTTTGCCACGAGTTTAAGATAACGAGATTAATCGATGAATCAATAAATAATAGATTATAATAAGTATTTCACAATGAAAAATATTAGTGTTTTTCCATTAATTCAGTTAAAGGTAAATTTTTTTGTCCGTCATAGATTTCTTCGATGATTTGTCTGATATTACGGGTGTAATGCCAATCTGGATAGTCTTTTTTGAATTTTCTTACATTACTTATGTACCAAATATGGTCACCGCGGCGTGGTTTATCTTCATAAATATAATTCACTTTTTTGTGGGAGATTTCTTCGATGATTTGGATTGCTTCCAATACCGAGCAATTACTGAATCGGCTGCCGCCCATATTGTAAACTACCCCATTTCTTGGGTTCAAATAGAAATGATAAAAAGTATTGACCAAATCATAGGAATGAATATTGTCTCTTACTTGTTTTCCTTTATAGCCATAAATGTGATAGGTAATGCCAGCGATGGCGCATCTTACCAGATAAGAAAGAAAACCATGTAGCATAGTACCAGAATGAGCTGGTCCGGTTAAACAGCCGCCACGAAAACAAACTGTCTTTAAATTAAAGTATCTACCGTATTCCTGAACTAGAATATCGGCGGCAGCTTTGGAAGCACCAAATAAGGAATGAAGACTTTCGTCAATACTCATTGTTTCATCAATACCGTTAAAGTAGCGGTGATTTTTTTCAATTTCATAACGACTTCCCTGTTCGATTAAGGGCAGATAATTTGGGGTATCGCCATAGACTTTATTGGTTGAGGTATAGATGAAGACCGCCTCCGGCGCGAACTTCCTTAATGCTTCCAAAAGATTTAAAGTGCCATTGGCATTTACCGAGAAATCGGTAAAGGGTTCTTTGGCTGCCCAGTCATGGGATGGTTGAGCCGCAGTGTGGATGATAATATCGGGTTTGATTTGCTTGAAGATGTTGGAAATTCCTTCGAAGTCCCTGATGTCTAAATCGTAATGGGTATAATGTTTGCCAAATTTTTTGATTAAGATTTCTTTTTGCCAAGAAGTTGAAGCCTCTTTGCCAAAAAAATATGCCCTCATATTATTATCGATTCCGATAACGTCAAACCCCTTTTCAATGAAAAATGATACCGATTCGGAGCCAACTAAGCCACAAGAACCGGTTATAATTGCTATGCCTTTTTTCATTTTAGTTTAAAGATTTTATTAAATTTTCCATTATTGTATTATTTGCAGTAAGACTTTGGCGGCCGAGTTTTTGTGCATTAGCTTTCATCGTTTGATAAAGGTTGGGCGTGAATAATATTTCTTTTACTGCTGGTCCAGCTGCATCGGGTTTTTCAATCCAGCGACCGGCACCGTTTTCCTGAAGGAATTGAGCAAATCTAAATTCCTGGAAAGAACCAGCTTCAGGAAGGATAACCAACATCGGTTTATCCAGTGCTAAAGATTCCGCCATGGTTACCGAACCGGGTTTACTTATAACCAAATCAGCTGCCCACATCATTTCATCCATGTTTGAGACTATACCATAAGGATAAATCACCGTTTTTGAATTTTGCCGCATTTGAGAAAACTTCTCACGACTTTTTTCATTTTTACCATAAATGACCAATAATTGTAATGGTAAATCCAAATCAATTATCGATTGAATTACTTGGTTGAAATCGACCATCGCTCCTAAAAGACCGCCTAAAAGAAGTAGGGTGGGAAGTTCATCGGAAATCCCTAATTTTTCTCGAATTACTTTTGGGTCTTTTTTTACGATATTGGAGAAACTGGGTCGTAAGGGAACTCCCGATACCGTTATGTGGGATAGATTTATTCCTCGTTTCTGAAGTTCACTACTCAAGATTGAGTTAAATACATAATAATGGTCAATCATCTTATCCAACCATAGTCCGTGAACGGCTAAATCGATTATAATCGTATGGATTGGTACGCTATACCATTTTTTAAAAAAAGGTGACAAAACGTTAACCTCGGGTTGAATTGAAACAATTAAATCTGGTTTACCCGCCAATGTTGAAAGTTTTTTATGAAGTCCATCTAAATTAAATAATAAACCCTGAACCCAGCGCCATATTTCCAAAAAAACCGGATTCTCGGCTTGCAGGTTTTTATAACCATAGCGCCAGGTTCGGCGGAATTTTAGGTCGCCATATCTACCTAATTTCTCAATCAAGGAAGCAGTCGGCAGAATGTCAAGCAGATTGATTACTTTGGTTGAGAAATTAGAATTATAATTTTCTGTTATGTAGGTATCAAGAGCTTTTACCGGGTAGGTGTGACCACCTTTACGAGAACAGTATAATATCCAGATTGTTTTTTTACGGTTTGTGCTTGTTTCTCCCATCGTAAAAATTTAGTTTATTTTGCCAGTAAATTTAACGAAAATCACTGAACAGTCAAGAATAAAATAATTAGTGTCATTAAGTTGTTCTGGATCGATGGTTTTAATCCTTGGATTATTTCAATCGATATGGGTTTCATCGTCCGGTGTGGCCGAAGCCACCTTTGTCACGTTTAGTGATGGAAAGCTTTTTTGCTTTTCTTAACTCAACCTTTGCCAAATGCGAAAAGATGAGTTGTGCGATTCGGTCATTTTTTTTAATTACAAAAGGTTTTTTATTTAAATTAAAAAGAATCACTACTACTTCTCCTCGATAATCCGAGTCAATCGTACCGGGGCTATTCAAAATGCCAATGCCATGATTCAGGGCTAAGCCGGAACGAGGACGGACTTGTGCTTCAATCGAATTTGGTATTTCTAAGGAAATTCCAGTCGGAATGCCTTGGAATGCACCGGGTTCAATTACGGTATCAATCGCGGATAATAAATCAAAACCAGCGGCGCCACTGGTTTTTCTTTCCGGTAAGCGGTTAACAGCCCGTAGCATTTTTACTTTGATAATTGATTTATTCATTACTAACTCCTTTAACGCCAGTCAGCTTTAAAGACAAACCACTGGTCAGGGTGTTCGGCAACCAACCGATTTATTCTTTGGACAATTAGCTCGGTTAAATTGTTTACATCTTGGTAAAATTCGCCGGTTTCTTTATAAATTATTTCGGGTTCGATCACTCCTTTATAGGGTTTGCCCTTGTCTAAAATAAAATATCCGAAAACCAAAGGAACTTTATATTTGAGGGCAAGGGCGGCCGGTCCTTTTGGAAAATAACGTTTAGCATCAAAAAAAGTTAATTCAAACCCACGTCCGGTCAAATCACGGTCGGCGAGTAGCACAAGTACCTTTTTTTGCACGAGAACCTGATTCATTATATCTTTATCGGTTAATGGAACAAGTTCCATCCCGCCCAAGCCTCGATAGCGATTCATCGCAGCGCTCACACCTTTGGGAATTGGTTCGACCACCGCAATCAGTTTATAGCCGAGATGACTCATATAAACGCCAGCCAAATCCCAATTACCGATGTGGGCAGTAATTAAAACGGCACCTTCTCCTTTAGCCAAAGCTTTATCAAAGTTTTCGATACCTTGGAATTCAACCATACTCAACAATTTTTCTTTAGTAAGTAGCGGCGCGCGTAATAAATCAGCCATACATATTGAATAATTTATAAAAAGCTGCCGAGTATAACGTTTCTTTTTTTGGGCAGTGGCTTTTGACCCCAAAATATGGTTCATGTTTTCGTATATTAGGTTTCGACGATTCTTTTCAATAAGAAAAAAAAGATTACCTAATAATGTAGCAAGCCACACCATAAACCAACGCGGCAGGGAAATTTGCAGCAGGGTGGCGAGCGACATTAATTTGACCTTTAAATCCACGCTTTTTGGGTTTTTCATTATTTTGGTTCGGTTTGTGTCTCGAGATGGTTTTTTATTGCTTGTTTTGCTAAACGGTCGGCTTGATAGTTATATTCACGGGGGAAAAATTCTAATCTAACATTAGGCAGGGCAGCCAGTAGTGCTTTAGCCCGGCTATGGTATTTTTTTAATTCGACATTTTTAACTTTGTATTTTCCGCCCATCTGACGAAATAAAAGCTCCGAATCAGTTCTAAGGATAACTTGGGATAGGGCAAAATCTGGAATGTGCTTTAAGGCGACCAAAAGTGCTTCGTATTCAGCTTGATTATTAGTGCGATGACCGATATAAAAATTGATTTCGTTTATTACTGAACCATCTTGATTGAGAAATACTACCCCAACCCCGGCAGGACCAGGATTCCCCTTGGCGGCGCCATCAAAGTAAACAATTATTTCGTTCTTTAACATTTTAGGTTACGTTTTGAAATAAAGAATTATTGCGAAATTATCTTATCATTCGCGCGGACAGATAAGAATCCGACCGCAATATTCACAAAAATGAAGACGTTCGGCTTTTTGGATTTCAATAATAATTTGGGGCGGTATTGGGTTTTGACAGCCGCCACATTTTTCACCTTTAACCTCGGCAACCGCTACTCCACCTTTACCTTTCTTTATCCTTTCGTAGACGCTAAGAATGTCCTTGCTTAAATTTTCGACTAACCGTTTCCTTTCTGCTTCGCGATTTTTAAGCGCTGCCTTGATATCTTTCTCGTCTTTTTCCAAAGCGGCAATTTTACTTAGCGTTTCTGACTCAATTTCGGCTAATTCCTTGATTAACATTTCAATCTTTTTTTCTGCCATTTCAGTTTGCTCAAGGTTTTCCAGCAGCTGGTCTTCGATCTTGTTTTTCGCTAATTTTTGCCCCTCAATTTCTTTAAGAAATGCTTTATATTGCTCATTGGTCTTTGCCTGATAGAGTTGAACTGAATACTGGCCAATTTTTTCTTCGATTATTTTTTGTTCCAACTCGGAGAGCTTATACTTCTTTTTTAGTTCCTGGAGAGAATGTTTTTCCTTCTCCAAATCATCCTTAACTGATTTAACGGTAAGTTTCAGTCCTTCGATTTTCTTTGGTATTTCTTGATTTTTGAAGGAAAGAGTAGCTAAGTCATTATCACTCTGTTGTAACAGGCTGAGATAATTTAAAACTTCAAGCATCAATTGAACTCAATAAAAAAGGTGTGTTCGCATTCCATTGCGAGCACACCCTCGTTTAATGGGCGATACCCGACTTGAACGGGTGACCTCTTCCATGTCAAGGAAGCACTCTAACCAAAGCTGAGCTAATCGCCCAAATTTTTTCATTTAACTTTTAATAATAAGGATTTTTGATAAATTGTCAATTATTTTCACAACGGAGAGCATTTTTCTTTGGATAAATCAGACGGTTTTACTAAAGAGCAAAATGCTTGACTTTATCTTAAATTTTGTTAAATTTAACAACTAAGTTATGTACGGAATATTTATCATGTTGCACCTTTTGGTGACAGTTTTATTAGTGATTGTGGTATTATTTCAGCAACCACAAAAAGGCGGCGTCGCTAATGTTTTCGGCGGTGGTCAATCAGTTTTTGGAGGCGGGGGCGCTGCACCCTTTATGGCTCGGTTTACTTCAGGCTTAGCGATTCTCTTTATGATTACTTCATTAACTTTAGTTCTCTTATCCGCCCAACGTTCCCGCGCGGCTACTCAAAGACCAGCCCGAAGGACGGAGGAGAGATTGCCTGAAACACCGACCCCTACCCAAACTGAACCCACTCCTACCCCTACGCCAACCCCAATCCAACCGGTCGTTCCACCTGGAGGAAAATAATGTACGCAGTTGTTCAATTTGGCGGTACTCAATTCATTGCTAAACCAGGTGATAAAGTTACCGTACCCAGAGTTAAAGCCAATGTCGGCGATACGATTAAAATTCCCAATGTACTTTTACTTAAAACCGATAATGAAACACTCATCGGTAAACCAACTATTGCCGATGCGTTTGTTGAAGCAAAAGTATTAGCCAATACCAAAAGTGATAAGGTGTTGGTATTTAAGTTCATCCGTCGGGAAAATTATCGACGGAAAAAGGGACATCGGCAGTCTTTAAGCGAATTAGAAATAGTTAAAATCAACCTTCCCAAATAAGAGGGGATATGAAAAAACAAATATTTTTTGTTCTGATGAGTTTTTTTCTTTTTTATGGGTTTAGTTCGGCAAATCTCTTACAAAATCCATCCTTCGACTCTTGGCTGGATGATAGTACACCCAGTAACTGGGTTGTAGAATATCGGACTTATGCGGGTGTGTTTAAGGAAGTAGGAACAATTCATACCGCACCATTCAGTGTAAAACTGGAGAGACGGCAGACCGGAACCGGGAATAATAAAGGTTTACGGCAAAGAATTCCGGTTACCCCAGGAATTTCACATACTTTAAATGCTTGGTTATATGATAGCAATGACCAGGCGAATGGTGGAATTGTTTTGAGCTGGCGTAATGCTGATTCCGTTTCGATTGGCTCGACCACCGTTACTTATACGAGCGATACGTCAGCTTGGCAGTTATTAACCGTAACTGGAACCGCACCGAATCGTCCCCCTGATTCGGTAGCCGCATTTGTTGATGTCCTTTTACGGACCTATAGTTTTACCGGTAGTCAACCTGGAGGGTTCATTTTCGTCGACGATGCAGACTTTGATATTTCGGCAATTGAAGAATCAAAGAATCCGGCAACCCTATCTTCCGAATATTTCGTGAATTCACCCAATCCTTTTGCATCGGTCCACCATCTCGGATTTAAGATTAATAACGCTATTCCAGTTCGGCTGTCAGTCTATGATAATTCGGGGGAATTGGTCAAGACACTTTTAGTTAAAATCTTAAATACGGGTTCTTATTGTGTAAGTTGGGATGGCACCAATGAAAATTGCCGACCGGTGTCATCGGGGATTTACTACGGTGTCTTAGTAAAAAGTGGTTATCCAGCCGAAATTAAAAAAATAGTCTTTCGAAAGAACTAAACTTAAATTTAACTCTCGGTTTCTCCTTTTAAAAAACGAAAGCAGTAATAAATTTTTTTGGGCTATTTTACGGAAATGAAATGGGCGGTACAAGAGTTGAACTTGTGACCTTCGGTATGTGAGACCGACGCTCTAACCAACTGAGCTAACCGCCCGGTGAGGTATTGAATATACTTAAGGGTTGTCCGAAGTCAAATAAAATCACATTGTTTTGGTTGAGTTCAGCTCGGATTTTAATCCGAGGGTAAAACTTATCAGTTAAGTTTTTTCGTATAAGGTGGGCTGAATTCTGGTGCCGACCGGGAACCGTCCGTTTCGGATAAAGGTATTATTAAAAGAATCAACGACCGTCAGAGCATAATGACCACTTTTTAGACCTAACCGGTAATCGACCGGAAATATCCAGAGCAATTGCTTAAATTCGTAAGGACCGAACTCGACGCCACTCTGGTTTACACAAGGAATGTCTTGGTTATTAATCTCAAGCCTAACTTCTTTTATTGAAGTGCGCCGTTTACTTAGATTCTGAATGCCGACCATTGACTGATAAGTGCTGGGATAAGGGACCGGCTCCAACACAATCTGATAGCGGTCCTTGGTTTGAACAAATAAATAATACAATTTCTGAATCTCAACCTTCAGTTTTGGTTTACCCTTAACTAAGTTATCGAAAACTTCTTTTAGCGAGTTCATATAAACTATTCAATTATGTTAATTTATACTGAAATTATGGGTCATGTCAAGTTAATTTTTGTACTTTAGCGATTGGATATGATGTCCATCAGCTTAAAAATAATAAAGATGCCGACAAAAATAGCGATGAACGGGATGAGCATTTTTAAGAGTGCCGGCGAGGCAGCGAGAATTGTCAGAAAACATATTACCCAGATGGCGACCGGTAACCAGGCAGCAATTAAGAAAATTACCGTCCATTTGGTCATTGGGCGAAAGACCAAGACAAGGGTTATAATAGCAATCGATATGGCATATATAGAAAATATATAAAAGGTACCCAACATAACAATATAGTAAATCAAATTAATTTGCAGTCAAACGAAAATTGATAAAGAAAGGTGTGTTAATTGACAAAGGATAAAAGCCTGTTTATAATGAAAACGATGAATTTATTGGATAAATTACGCCCAAGAATCGGCTTGCAGATTCTTTTTGATTTTAAAGATGCAATTGAAGCAATCGAGTTTGCTAAAGTTCAGGGATTTTGCACTCTGGAATTAAACCTAAATAATATTAGTTTTTATCAGCAATTGGCGAATAAAAGTCAACGCAAACGAGTTCGCCAGTTTGCCGAGAAGAATCGAATAAATCTTCTAGTTCACAGTCCAGAAGGAATTTCGTTCTTTATCCCGGATGACCGAATTAGAGCCGGCGCACTCGATTCCTTGAAAAGAATAATTGATTGGTCAAAAGAAACGAATATTGCCCGTGTGACATTTCATTTGGGGTCCGACCTTTTCTTTGGTCTGACCGGGAAAAAAGTCCCAACCTACGAAATCTTTCCTGATTATTTTAAGCAGCAGATTACCAACGTACTGGCTGAGATTAAAAAACACGCTAAAGGTAAGGTTTATGCTTGTGCGGAAAATGTCGGCGGATTCCGTTATCCGTTCGTTCTCGAAATATTGGATGACCTTTTAGGTGATAACCTTGCCTTGACCATGGATATTGGACATATCCATCGGTTTCAAGGCGAAGTCAAAGAAAAAGAAATCAAATTTTTCTCGGACCATCTAAAATTTATTAAAAATTGTCACATTCACGATAACAGTGGCGAATGGGACCAGCATGATATAATAGGGGAGGGGAAGATTGATTTCGTTCCCTACTTTAAAATGCTGGCGGATACCGAAGCGTATTTAATTTTTGAAGTGAGACCGAAAGAATCGGCGGTTGAATGTTTGAAAAGATTTAACTCGATAATTGCCCCAAAACTTGCAATACAAGAGAAAAACGCAACCTAAAGATTACGGCTACCGGAAAATGTCACTTGACACATGATAGGTTCATCATATTATTCTAAAAATATGAGTGGGAAGGCTCTTGTTACTGGTGCCAATGGTTTCATTGGCAGCCATTTGGTTGAGGAACTCTTGGCACGCGGTTATCAAGTGCGCGGTTTGGTGCGTAAAACTTCCAATTTAGAGTGGCTCTCTGGTCTGGCGGTCGAATTTTTTTATGGAGAGGTGACCGATAAACAATCGCTTTACCCAGCGGTCAAGGAGGTTGATTTTATTTTTCATGCCGCGGGCGCCACTAAAGCTAAAGATAAAAGAGGATACGAATATATCAATTATCAAGGCACAAAAAACCTTTTGGAAGTCTGCAATGAAATCAATCCCAGGTTGAAACGTTTTGTTTATTTCTCAAGTTTGGCAGCGGCTGGACCATCGAATAATTCTCATCCTAAGAACGAAGTAGGCGAATGCGTACCAGTAAGTCTTTATGGCGAAACTAAACTAAAAGCCGAGAAATTGGTTGTTGATTCCAGCAATAAATTTCCGACGGTTATCTTACGTCTTCCTTTCGTGTATGGACCGCGTGACCGTGAAGGGCTGGTTTATTTTAAGTTTCTTAAAAAAGGATTCCGACCGGTTTTTGGTGATACCTTTTCGACGATATTTATCAAAGATACGGTAGCGGCGGTAATCTTGTGTCTGGAAAAAGATGTCAAATCAGGTGAAATCTATTTTGTTTCCGATGGTAATTACTATTCTTTGGATGAGATGGCAGCCATCGTGGAAAAATTAATCGGAGTAAATACCTTACGTTTCCGAGTACCGAAACCTATATTAAGTGTTTACGCCTGTTTTTTAGATAAATTTTCTAAAAGTCAGAATATTATCAATCAAGATAAGATTAAAGAGTTGACACAAAAGGGTTGGACCTGTAATATTAACAAGATAAGGAGTGAATTGGGGTTTAATCCCAAATTTAGTTTGGCGGAAGGGTTGAAACTGACAATCGGGTGGTATAAGGAACGGAGTTGGCTATGACGAAAAAAGATATCCTGCAGCACCTGGAGGCTGTAGCAAAACAGATTGGGGTCAAAGTCATTTATGACGAATTGCGCGGCGATGGTGGATTGTGCCGCTGCAAAGACCGCCATTTTCTTATCCTAAACTCGCGATTGTCGCAAGGACAAAAAATTGACTTACTTATTCAAGGCCTTGCCAATTTCGATTTGAACGGAGTTTCATTAATGCCCGAGGCGAGGATTCTTTTGGAACGGCAAATGGTTTTGAACAAACAACCGGCTGAAGTTATGGTCCGAGAACTTGTCCCAACCGGGAGTTAAACCGTAGCGAAATCAGAGCTAATTTGAAGCCACCAGGTTTTTTTCTGTGTTAATCCGTGTTAATCAATGGTTAAATAACTCTTCTCGGTTTTCTAAATTATGAAAAAGTTCATTTTCCTCTATACGACCGTTGCTAAGAAAAAAGATGCCCAGCGAATTGCTAAAGTCCTTTTGCAAAAACATCTGATTGCCTGTGCTAATATTTTTCCGATTGAATCTCAGTACTGGTGGCAAAAGAAAATTCAATACGATAAAGAATTTGGGATGATTCTCAAAACCGCAGCGAAGAATTATCCTAAGATTGAGCAAGAGCTAATAAGAATTCATCCTTACGATTGTCCTTGTTTGGTGGCATTTGAAATAGCAAGGGGATACAAACCGTATTTAAGTTGGATTGAAGATTCAATAAAATAACTAAAAAGAAGAACCTCTAACCACAGATTAACCCAGAAAGAGAAATTTAACCGCAGAGATAGCGGAGATAGCAAAGATTTTAAAGATTTGGAATTGGGATTTTGAAATTATTTGGGATTTGGTACTTGGAATTTGGTATTTTTGTGTCAGATAAAGGTTAGTTATAACTAACCTTTTAGTCAAGCCAAAATTTCTCCTAAGTCGAGCATCGTCAGACGATTAACGTAATTTCGGGCTTGGGTGGGGGTATCACCTAGGGGGTGACCCCGTAGGTGACTTCGGGAGTAGCCTCGGAGGTCGCTTCCGGAGTCGCTTCCTAAGTTGCTTCGGTGGTTGTTTAGGGGGTGGGTGGGGTGGCAGCTTCGGGGACAACTTGGGGAGCGGCTTCGGGAGTTGGCTGGGGAGTTGGTTCGGGGGTAGACTCGGGGGTAGTCCCCTAAGCAACCTGGGGAGTTAGTTCGGGGGCTGACTCCTCCATTTTAATTTGAGACCGTTGCATTTATGCAACAATAGTCGAGGCAGGGCAGACCAGACCGTCAGGGAACGGAATTGTCTGCGGCCTTGTAGTATGGTGTTTCCCTGATATTGCCTTTTCCTGCCTCGTTGTTAAATTCCTTGTTTGAATCTTTATTAGTCTTTTCAATTTGACATGAAGTGTCATTCTGAGCGTTAGCGAAGAATCCATGTATTATGTCTTTGGATTTGGTCTTTGGCATTATAAAATGTTTACTTTGTGAACCTTATAAATATTCCCGTTGTGATACTTGTAATCCCAATTACTCCCTAAATTGACGGGTTCACAAATTTGCCTCCATATTGTATGTAGGTTTCGCAATACTGTATCCCCCACGTAAATTTCCCCAGGTTTAGCGCGGGCTTGTATCTTAGCAGCAAGACTTACCACGGCACCAATAATGTCCTTTTGTTGTTTTGTTTCAGGACTTCCGATAGTTTCTATATATGCTTCACCAGCATCAAGTCCGATTCTAATACCAATTGGAAAGAAGCCTTGTTCTCCAAGAATAGGGTTTAACGTCTTATATATCAATTTGCGTAATGTAAGAGCACAATCAATCGCAAGGTCGTTCTTGATTATAAAACTGGGTTCTGGGAAATAAGCGATTATACCATCCCCCGTATACTTTAAAACATGCCCGTGGAATTTTGGAATAATTTCACTGAGTTCAAATAATATTGTGGAAATTAACCGTGAATATAATTTAGGATCAATATTCGTCGACAATTTTGTAGACCCAACAATATCAAGCGAAAGGATAACAAATCCCAATTTATCCTTCGACAGTGACTGTAGAAAATCTTCTGATTTATCTTCAAATGTTGAAGGGTAAATACTAATTCCAGCAAGCATCTTTTTAATAAAAGGACTGCGAGATTCAACGTACTTATCCGCATTTTCAATCATAGGTGATTGAAAGGGTGCTGGTAGTTTTTCTGTAATAAATTTTACTATATCAACAAAAAATTCTTTAGGAAAGTAAACCTTATCAAATTTATCATAAAGATAGTCTTTTCCTTCGCGTTCCACCCATTCGTATCTTCGAGGATCCGGCATGGAAATTAACTTAACAATTCCTGTTTTTTTATCAAAAGAAATAATTTCAGAAACAATGTCCATTCTCATCCTTGAAGAAACTTGATTATCCTTTATAGTGTCATTTGAATCGTTTTTATTTTTCATTTTAACCTTCAATTATTTTCTTTTCCTCTTCTGCTATCCCGTAAAGCTTATAGACAATGTCGTCTATTTCTCTATCTGTTTTATCTATTTGTCTTTGGATTTGGTCTTTTTCACTGCCTTTAGCGGTCTGAATTTTCTTATTCAAATCTAACATCACATCCACTAACGCCACAAGGTCATCGTGAAGTTTCTTTTGTTTAACTTGAGAAAAATCAATTTTAGGTATCGGGATGTAACGAGAGTAGATTAAATCCATAACCCGTGATGTTTCCGTTACACGACTAAATAATATTCGCTGAATATAAAAAGAAGGAACTTTGGAATTTATAATGCCCGCCAGTGCATAATAATGATAATTAGAACTTTTTCTAACAATGAAGTTAACTAATTTTTCTGTCGTTAAATATTCACCATTAATATCTGGATAGGCTACGAGCCGTTCGCCTCTTAAAACCTTAAAAAACAGCCTGGGTTGTAAAATCTTCTTAGCTAAATTCAAGTATTTAGTATTATGTGAAATATCCACCATTATTGTTTTTATTATTTTATAACGCTGCACATCAGGGACTTTATTAATAAATTTCCACTTTCCTTTCTTTAATGTTTCCTTTTCTCTATCGGGTATGTATAAACCTCGGAAGCTATCTTCGCAGATTTCTCCCAGGTAAATAGAAATAGAACGAATTTTATTAATAATATTTTGTTCTTCTTTAGATAGTCCTCTGAAGATAATAACATTGGCAATTCGTTGGAATGAAGCAGGTACATTTCCATCATCTTTAATTAACTTGGGGTCTGCATATCTTTTAATTGGTTCAGCTCGTTGAATTATTACTTTTCTTAGAGTAGGAATTTTTTCAAAACAGATAACAATTTGCTCATAATTTGCATCCTCAAATGCTATCCCAACATCGAGTAGTGAATATAAAGTTGCACTGCTGAGTAGAAATTCTCGAATGCTTTGCCAAGCAGAATAAAATGTAATCGTTTTAGGAACTATCATACCGAATTTATTTTTACTTAATCTCCAAGCCAATTCTAAAAAATAGGCTGCTGAATCTTGAGTTTTGGTTATATATTTGTCCTTAATAAACCCTTTTTCACTATCAGAAAGTTCTGCTCCATACGGCGGATTGCCGATTACAACATCAAACCCGCCTTCATCAACCATAATCTTTCTAAACTCTTCTTTCCAATTGAATGGTTTAGTTTTATAAAAGTCTTCACCGAATAAGTCTTTTAATCCCAGAGGACTGCCAGAAATTAAGGAATTGCCACAGCGGATGTTTTTATCAAGCATCGGTAGTATTGACCGACCAGGAATAATCCCAAATTCACCTTCAAGCATCTTTAACATCAAAGACAGCTTTGTCACCTCAACCGCCTGCTCATCAATATCAACGCCGAAGATATGCTCGCGTAAGATTTGACTCTTTTCTTCAATGGTTAAACGAGGTTCGGCTTCTTCGTGCTTTAAGTCTAATTTCTTTTGGGGAGATTCTTCGCTTCGCTCAGAATGACAAGAGGAAGAATTAGAATGACGAAGGGACGACTGTTGTTTCTTCTGACTTTTGTAATAGTTCAACATCTCTTCATAAGCCCGAATCAGAAAGCTACCGGAACCACAAGCCGGGTCTAATATCCTTAATTTCTTTATCTTAGGAGAGATTCCTCGCTCCGCTCGGAATGACAGGGGACGACTGGGTGGCAATTCCTGTAATAATTTGCCGACCGTGTTCTTAACAATATAATCAACGATATATTCCGGCGTATAATAAACTCCGCCGGCTTTTCGGACATCGGGTTTTAATTCGTATTTGACCTGATGGTCGGTTAATCTTATGGTATAGCCTAAATACTGCTCATAAATATTGCCTAGAACTTCTAACGGAATCACATCGAATTGATAAGGGTTGTAAGTATCAAGGACAATATCCTTCATTACCTTGAAATCAATGGCTAAGTCGGATTCCCAATCCTGTGGGCGAAATAAATCAGAATCAAAGATAAGGTTATAGTGCTTGAATTCCTCTTTTAGAAAGACCATCGTGTTTAAGCCGACGGTCTCGGTTCTTTCTTCGAAAAGCTCTTTTAACGGGCGGCGGTGGACAAAATTGCGGTCTTCGCAGAAACGCATAAAGATAATACGGTCTAAAATCCGTTGGGTGATTTCTTTGAGATAATCAGCACCATGACTTCGCTTGATTTCTATTTTGTCATTGCGAGCACCCGAAGGGTGCGTGGCAATCTCCTTATCAGGAATTAGGGATTGCTTCGTCGCCTTCGCTCCTCGTAATGACAGTGTTGTATCATCGGAACGGAAAAGGTCTGGATTATTCTTGAAAATATCTTTGGCTAAGCTTTCGCGCCAGCGCTTCAAGTCATCAAGAATCGCCTTATCCACCGGCAGTCTGTCCTTTGGTTTAACCAGCAGTAATTTATCCAGTTCACCTTTGATTACCGATTCTTTGGAGAATAGCCATATTTTATCAAATTCTTTTAGATAATTATTCCAGCGTAAATCAATCTTTAAACCTTTTAAGGGATTTCTGGAATCGGGCTTGACCGTGACATCGAATAGTTTTAGCTCTTCAAAATCGGTTAAGAGGACGAAAGGCACGCCTTTTCGGTTATAGCCGTAACGGACTGCTTGTTCGATGTGTTTATTCAAATCGGCTCTGGGTGGCTTGGCTTCGACAAAGACCTTAATCTTACCTTCGACTTTCAGACCATAATCAACCCTGCCACGAGAGATTCTTTCTTCAGGGCTAACTTCGTCTTGGTTACCCACTTCCCAGCCCAAGACTTCTTTCAATAAGGGTTGGATGAACGAAATTTTGGTTGCTTCTTCGTTATAATCTTTGATTTTATTGGCGGGTAATTCGCGCTCAAACTTTTCGATTAATCTGGCTAAATTCTCTTTCGCCTTATCTCTCGTTAATTCCATAACCTAATAACTAAAACGAAAATTTCTTTAATGTCAACACCCCAATATGTTCAATGAAATAAGTTTTAAAAGCGGATTGACAGGGGGAGAGTTATCGTTTAAGCTACTTTGAATGAAATACCGCTATATCGACCATACTTCAGATTTGGGAATGGAGATTTTTGGCAAAGATTTGCCCGAATTGTTCGCTAATGCCGGCTTTGCCATGTTTGATAATATTGTAGACCTTTCTTTAGTAGAAGAAAAAAAAACCAGAACGATCGCCCTAAAAGGTTCTAATCTTCAAGACCTTTTTATGGATTGGCTTAGGGAATTGTTGTTTATTTTTGCTACCGAATATTTTGTGGTGAAGCAAGTTTCTAAAGTTGATTTGAAAGATAATGTATTAACGGCTGAACTTAGCGGAGAGAAGTTTGATAAGTCCCGTCACCGGGTAAAAATTGAAATTAAAACCCCAACCTACTATATGTTTAAGGTTGAACCGACCAAGAAAGGCTATAAGGCGACGGTTATATTTGATGTGTAATTCTCAACGCAAAAGGTAAAGGTCAAAACTCAATACTATAAAGGTTAACCGGAATTTATTTAAGCGGGGAGATTGTTTTTTCCGCTTCGGGATAAGGTTTGGCACGGAAAATTTCGGCGGCTAAGAGCATAATGATTCCAACCACAATGTATAAATCAGCCAAATTAAAGGTGTACCAGCGAAAATTCTTTATGCCCATATCAATAAAATCAATCACTTTAGCCATTCGGATACGGTCCCAAAGATTCCCTAAAGCACCACCGAGGATTAAAGCATAAGCGGCAAGATAAAAGAAACTCTTGCTCCGAACGGCAAAAAATATCACGATAGCGATACCAATTAAAGGTAAAACATAGTAGGAGACCTCGGAAAAGATTCGCATGCCGAAAATTCCGCGGGGATTGTAGACCAAAGTAATCCTTAAAAAATCACCGAGAATTGGTTGAAATTGATACGGTTCAAGTACTTTTTGCACTAATTGCTTGGTGAATTGGTCGAAAAATAATGCTAACGCAGTAATCAAAATAAATAATCGAATGCGCATTCGGTGTTAAGAATATAGTCGAAAAGTTAATTTGTCAAGGCTCATGTTTGAGACCTCTGAAAAAGTCATTTTACCACGAAAGCACGAAATCACGAAATTTCTAAGATGTTGAAAGTCTTACCCTTAAATTTTTTCTCTTTTTCGTGCCCTTCGTGTTTTCGTGGTTTTTCAGAACTCTCTGTTTTGATTTTACTTGAGAATATTAGTTTTACTTGGTTGCCGAATTACGGATTAGGCTTGATGTCCGGTTTTGAAGAAAAGTCGGTCTCGATTTTATCTAAATCTTCGGCTTCAAAAACCCTTATCCGATAATGTCGAGCAAAATGAACCGCATCTGGGCTTAATCGGGGTAAAGCGATGAGAATTATATCTTGCGCGTTGACATCATACGCCTTGGCATATAATTTTATCACCTCTTCCGAGTCAACTTCACGTTCCGCCGACGCAAAACCAACCACGATGCGATGCTCAAACGGTCCAGAATGTTTGGTCGCTAAAAGGTCAATTTCGTGTTCCGCCCCGGAGCGACCGGCAACCTTTACCGAAGTCTGCACCTCATAACCATCCTGAATTAAGAAATCAGCGATTCGAGTCTTCGGAATCCGCTCAACTTGCAACTTACCCTTTTTCTCTTCATTAATAGCATAAGAAAAGAGACAAACTTCACGAATCTCATCTTTCCTAAATACGGTGGAACATTGCCGACAATGCCATTTTTCGGTCGGCGTAGCCGATAATTCACCACAATTGTAACATTTGTAATAATAGCCAGGACTGTTATAATCGCTGCCAATCAGATTCAATTCGCGATGGCACTTGGGACAGAGGTGTCCGGTTTCATTCTTAAATTCCTTTTCAATGCCAATAAAACCGCAAGAAGGATGTTCAAAAACCAGGCTGCGTAAAATATAACCAGAACCGCATTTCGGACAGTATGTAGTGTAACCTAAATTAGTGGAATTACAGACCGGACAGAATAGAACTTTATCGTAAAACTTTTTGACCAGATAACCCAATCGGGTCAAATCTTCGAGTAACTGTAAAGTAAAACTATTGGACTGAGCCAGTAGCTTATTGGCTAAAGGATATTCAACGCTTTTGGTCGATTTGGGGTCAAATACGGGCGTAAGTTCCTTGACCTCACCATGCGTTAACTGGTCTAATAGCTTTATTATCTTAGAATCACTTATCACACAAGTTCCTCCGATAGGCGCTTTTGAATAATTATACTTGAATTTCCAAATTATGTCAACATACAGGCGGTTTTTAATCGATTGGTAAATTAAGGACTTAAACAAATTTATAAAATGGTAAAATTATTTGAGGCGGGCGAATGCTTCTTCAATTAAACTGGCGATTTTATCGCCGACGCCTTTAATCTTCTTAAGTCCGGCTCGACCTTCCTTTTGGTAGAGGGTTAAAATATCGTCTTCAATATCATCCAGGGCTCGGGCAACTTTTTGGTAAGCCAAAACTCGATAATAGGACTCGCTTTGAAATTGCATTTCCCGAGCCTTGATATAGATTTTCTCCGCTACTAATTGGTTAATTTTGGAACTTTTGGGGAAAAATGCGATTGGTCTCGGTATCGTATTGGCAATTTTATATTCCTGGCAGTATTTTTTAACTAAATTATGAACATTTTGGTAATAGACCGACATTGCCTTTGGGTCTTGATAAAGTTTATCATATTTAGCAATTAATTTGGGGTCATAAACCTGGAGAGTTTCATAGTACTTTTTTTGGCAATAGCCGAGAAGCGTAAGTCCGCCATCGAGGACATATTTTCCACCCGCATCTTTAGTCAGTTTAACGACCGTTTTGATATTCTTTTCATTATCATAGATAAACGGCAAAATTGGTATGAGGACCGTACCGGTCATGATTCCAGCGCCGGCAATTTCTTTCATCGCTTCAAATCGGGATTGAACCGATGGAGCTCTCGGTTCAAAAAGTTTTCTGGTTTCGTTATCCTGGTCAGTGATAATGGAAAATCCGACATTAGCATAACTCTTTTGGTTGATATCAGAAAGTAAGTTCAAATCACGCACGATTAAAGGCGATTTTTCATTGATGAACACCGGAAAACCGAGTTCTTTGACCACCGCAAGCATGGCGCGTGAAAGGCGATACTTGTTTTCGATCGGCTGCCAATCACCCAGGGTAATAATATCGGTCGGCTGAGCGGCTAATTCTTGGGCTAAAAGGTCGGGCGCATTTATTTTTACCAGGAGTCTTGCATCAAAGTCTTCCGGATTCGAATAAGGATTATATTTTCTATCCCATTCATAGCAATAACGACAACCATAAATACAACCGGAATAGGGGTGAGCGGAATATTTATGCCAAAACCAACCGCCGTCACAATGCTTACGAACATTAAGAATCTTTTTTGGGGTGTAAGTGGTAACAAGGTGTCTCATATTTCGGGCAAAATGAATCGAAAGATTAGTAACGACGACTTTTAGTGAATTCCCAAGATGCCATTGCGAGCGTGTGCAGCGACGGCAACCGGAAGCGAAGCTGGAACGTAAACGATTTTAATAATCTCAAAAGGGATTGCTTAGCTTTCGCATGCAATGACAAAGATGGAAAAGATCGGTTCTTTAAGGGGCGTTTTCCTTTTTTGCTTCTGGTTTGGCGGATTGGTTTGTCTCGGATGCTTTAAGGTAGTGCATCCTTAATTCGTAGAGTAAGCCATCTAACAGCTTTTCTTCATCGGCATCGAGATTGCCCTTAGTTTTTAGTTTCAAGACTTCTAAGGTATCGATGGTCTGTTTTGCCATCGGTAAATTCGTTTCAATTTTTTGGGTAATCGGATTAGGCGTAAGCCCTAAATACTGCAACACCGCTGCCGAAAACATTAGCACGATACTTTGAAATGAGACGGGGGGTAATTCCTGATTCATAAACTGAGTAAATCTCGGACCTTTTGGACTCTTCCTTCTTTAATGAATACCCGAGGGACGCGCGGACTAATCCGAGTGATAATTTCATAAGGGATAGTTTTTGCCCATTTTGCCAGCTCGTTAACCGAAATTGTTTCGTCACCGGAAGTTCCAATTAGTGTAACAATATCACCAATTTTTACTCCGTCCAGGTCGGTGACATCAATCATCGTCAAATCCATACAGACATTTCCAACAATTTTGGCGCGTTGACCAGAAACGATAACTTCGCCGGCATTAGAAAGTGACCAGGGATAACCATCACCATAACCAGCCGTAATAACCGCAATCAACGAATCGCGCTTGGTAAAAAAAGTTCGTTCGTAACTGATACTGTTGCCTTTGGGAATTTTATGGAGATTTACCACGCGGGTCCGTAAACTCATTACTGGTTTTAGGGGAAGATTCTGATTAGTGGCTTGATTAGGATGGATGCCATAGATGATTAAACCGGGTCGAATCATATCAAAATAAGATTCGGTAAAATTGAGGAATCCAGCCGAATTGGCGGTATGCCGAATTATCGGTTTAACCTGGACTTTCGCTAAAGATTCGGTTAACGATATAAACTTATCAATCTGCTGACGACTGAAAGAAAAATCAATGTCCGCGGCGGGGAAATGAGTGAATACTCCTTCAACTTTGAGATAAGGCTCAGAATTTATTTGAGTAATTATTTCTACTGCTTCTTCAAAAGGTAACCCGGTTCTGCCCATACCGGTATCAACTTCGATATGCACCTTGATTGGTCTTTGGTGTTTTCGAGCCGCCAAGGCTAATGCACGAGCAAACTCTTTCTCGGTTATGGATGGGGTCAAGTTATAGGAGAATAATGTTTCAATGCCCGAATAGGGGATTGGACTGAGAATTATAATTGGGGTTCTGATTCCGCTGTTGGCACGAAGGTTGATTCCTTCTTCGACACCCGCTACCCCAAACATATCTACTTTGCCGTCAAGATGAGCGGCAATCTCTTTCGCCCCGTGCCCATAGGCATCGGCTTTTATCGCTAAAAGTATCTTTTTCCCATCGAGCACTTGCTTAACCGTTTTTAGATTCTCATCTAACGCATCCAAATTAATTCCTGCCCAAATTCGTTGGGCTTGTCGTTGATTAGCAAAGTCGATTATATTACTGGCATGACCACCTTTTTTATCACTACGCTTTAGGGTAGATGCGTGTTGTGAGTCACTGGTGGTTCGCGATGAGCTTAGAGCATTTTTGCCCAATTCCATTGTTAGTTATGTTAAACAATATTCGGTCGTTGTCAAGCCCGATGATTTTCAATATCACCGATTTGCCCAGATAAATTCATCTTCTTTCATCAACCGGCTCATCCGGATTCAGCGGTGGATAGTCAAATTCTGCTTGACTTTAATCATAAATGCGATGATAATCCGACAACGTAAAATGAATAAATTTAGAAATCTTTTAATAGAAATTGGCACCGAAGAGATACCGGCATCGTTTCTCGCGCCCGCCGCTCAAATATTTAGAGAGAAGCTTGGAGGCTTTTTAACCAAGAACCGAATAACATTCGGTAAAACTAAGACTTTTTATACTCCACGTCGGCTCGCGGTCTTTATGCAAAACACTGCCGAACGGCAAAGAAAAGAAATCATCGAGGTGGCTGGTCCACCCTGGAAAGCAGCGTTTGCCCCGAATGGCAATCCGACTAAAAGTGCGGTTGGTTTTGCCCAAAGCCAGGGCAAGACCTATAAAGATTTATATCCAAAAAAAACGGAACGGGGTGAATATGCTTATTTGAAAAAGGAAACGACGCAGGAAAAAACTCAGACCATTTTAGCTAATGGACTTTCGGAAATTATTCGGGCGATTCCGTTTCCCAAGACAATGCGCTGGGCGGAAAACAAAATCCGTTTCAGTCGACCGATTCGTTGGCTATGCGCAATCTATGGGACAACGCCAATTGTTTTTAATCTGGATGGTATCGTTTCATCTTTCCAGACCTTCGGGCACCGTAATTTTTTAAAAAAAGCGATAAAATTAAAAATAATAACCGATTACGAAAAAGTACTGCTGCGCAATGGCGTTTTTGTTGACCCGGTAAAACGGCGAGGTGAAATTGAAAAGAGAACCGCTCAGCTGGCTAAAAAAGTTCATGGTTTAATGGTTAAAGACGAAGAGCTTTTAGCCGAGGTGGTAAATATCGTTGAATTTCCATTTCCAATCTTATGCGGGTTTAAGCCGGAATTTTTAAAATTACCTTCAGTCGTTTTAAGAACTGCGCTAAAGGCGCATCAGCGCTGTTTTTCGATTCAAGATAAAAAAGGAAACGTGCTGCCTTTTTTCATCACGGTTACTAATAATCCTAAATGCAAGCAAAAAGAAGTAAAAACTTGGTATGAGAAAGCGATTGAATCACGTTTGAAAGATGCCCAATTTTTCTTGCAAGAAGATTTGAAACGAGGAATTTCATCTTTGGTCGAAGCCGAAAAGAAAGTGACCTGGATTGAGGGTTTGGGTTCACTTTATGAAAAGACACAACGGTTAATTGCGCTAGCCAAATTTATCAGTCAGAATGTTCCCAAGGTTGAAACTACTATGCTTTTGCGAGCCGCCGAGCTGGCAAAAGCCGATTTACTGACTAATATGATTCGGGAGAAAGAATTCACCTCGCTGCAAGGGACAATGGGTGGTGTCTATGCGGAAATTTCCGGTGAATTGCCGCTTGTGGCTAAGGCAATCCGAGAACACTACTCACCCAAAAGCATATCCGATTCTTTACCGGAAAGTATCGAAGGCTCGATTTTAAGTATCGCGGATAAGATGGACAATATCGTGGCGTCATTTATTGCCGGCGCAATCCCTTCTGGTTCCGAAGACCCATTTGGTTTGCGTCGCCAAGCCTCTGCAATCTTAGCGATAATAATTGACAAAACCTTCGCCATCGATTTAGCTTCGCTGCTTTCTTATAATTTGAGTCTTTATCAGCGAACCGCCGATGATTCAGCGCTTTCAATTAAACTCAACCAATTTTTTCAGGAGCGGTTGGGCAGTCTATTTCTTGACCGTAAAATTCGCTATGATGTTACCAACGCGGTGTTAGAAGTTGCCTGGGCGAATCCGGTTGATGCCGAACAAAGAGCGCGCGCACTTGCGCAATTTCGGACCGGTGTCGATTTTGAGGACTTAGTAATCGGACAGAAACGAGTCGCTAATATCTTAAAGGAACAATCGATCCCCGAGCAAGTTCAAGAGCAACTTCTTATTGAGAAAGAGGAGAAGGTATTATACGACAAAGCGCGAGAACTCGAACCACCGTTAACTTCAGCGATTGGTCAAAGAGATTATTCGCGAGCCCTGTTCTTGCTGCTTTCGTTGCGGCAGAATATTGACGACCTGTTTGACCAGGTTTTGATTATGTCGGAAGACCAGAATTTACGGAAGAATCGACTTGCCTTATTAGCTTATCTAAAATCATTGTTTTTGAAAGTTGCCGACCTCTCCAAAATTGTTCTGGAAGGCGAATAGTGCTTTACCGTTGCTGGCTCGTCATTTGTATCGGTAGTTTCGTAATCGTTTGTCGTAGTCCGAAAAAAGAAAAGCCAAATGTTATACAACAAGAACCAGTTAAAATTAATCTAACGATTAAAAATTTTAAAATAGCAGTCGAAGTGGCGGATAGCCCAGAGGAACGTGCTGCCGGTTTAATGTATCGTTCGGTGTTGGGTCCAGACCAGGGCATGCTTTTTATTTTTGACCGAGCGGAAACCTATTCTTTTTATATGAAAAATACGAAAATTCCTTTAAGCATTGCTTTTATTGATAGTAATGGCGTGATTGTCGATATTCAGCAAATGACCCCTTTTGATGAACAAACCCAACATTATCCGGATAAACCAGTTCTTTATGCCTTAGAGACCAATCAAGGCTGGTTTTTTGAAAAAGGTATCAAGGAAGGCGATACCGTTTTGGGTCTACCTAAATGAATGCTTTTGGAAAGAAAAAAGGGGAGGATTTAATCCTCCCCTTTTTAGTTTCAATTTATCGGTTAACGATAAGCTTGAGTGTCTTGGTTGCATTCTCCGTGTTCAGTCTTAAGAAGTAAAGTCCGGATGAAAGATTTTTCGTATTAAAGACGATATTCTCATCACAAGGACCATTACCAGTCCATATTGTATTAGTATATCTGCCTAATGCGTCATAGAGATTAAGAACAACTTTACCTTTTTCAGAAACTTGCAATTTAACCAGACCATTCTCTTTAACTGGATTGAGCGTTGAAAGTTTTAGCGACGGTGGGTTAACCTTTGGTAAACTGTTTTCGCTAATGTCGCTGATTTGGTTATAATAGCTTTGTAAACTTTCACCATTTGCAATAAAATCAGTAAGACTTGTCCCACCTAATATTGCAAAGGCAAAAGTATATTCTTCGGCTGGCGCCAACGAGAAGGGACCAATTGACCCCATTATTGACCAGTCATCATCGCGGTTGGATGCATATTTGGTAATAATCCCGGCAAGGAACTTGTATTTTATCGAATCCGGTGTTCCTTGAAGTGGATAGACCCAGGTATCATGATCAACGCAAGAAAGATTTTTCCAGCTTTCAGGAGAGAGTATTTTTAAACCAATGGTTGGATTATCGGTAGTATTTTGACGCATCCAGACACTTCGTCCGATTGTATCGTTCCCGCAACGAGTTAGATTAGCACCCATATCAAAGTCAAAAAACAAGCCAGCATAAAGGTTATTGACCGTGGTGTCCGTTTCATCATTTTCGACCGTAAATTCCATGATTACACCATCGTCGTAGAGCGTATTTGGACTACCGATACTATATTGTTTCACCTTAAGATTCCTTGGGGTTGGATTTCCAAGGTCATTGTATCGGCATTCCCATTCTTGAGCACCATGACGGAATACACGATTTAAACTGTCCACGACCTGGAAATCACGACTGGTTATTCCACCTGGTGCATAGTGTCCATCCGCTACATAGGTAATTGAATTCCCAATAGCAAATCCTCCGAAATATAACCAGTTCGAACCGGTACTGGGATATTTAAAGCCATTGACGATATTACCGCTGGCAGGAGTTACCGTGTCACCAATACATCCACGTGCCGTAACTTTCATAATTACGTTGCCGGTATCGTGCTGAGCAATTACAGTCCCTAATTCGGGATTGAAGTTAACTACTTGTAATAGAACGAGTAAAAATACCATAAAGCCTCCTTTCGAGATAGTTTAAGATTTTTATCCGACATGTCAAGGGTTTTTTTAATATCTAAATCTAATGCTTAATAAAAAGCAATTAACAATGAATCTTTTGTTTATTTCATCACGACCAGTTTTCTGTTTTCTTTATAGCTACCCGCGTCGAAATTCATAAAATAAATTCCAGCCGGAAGGTACTCAATCGTAAACAAGCCTTGGTTGGTGTTTTCAGAACGGACAATTTTGCCGAGAACATTATAGATAACAAGCGAAGCAGAGGTATTTACTGGTATATTATAAATAATCCGGATTTTCCCGAAGCCTGGATTGGGTTTTACCGTTAAATAGCATTCATTAGTTTGAATTGTATTCGCCATAATGGTTGGTTTGAACGATTTGAATTCGGTTTCGCTGCCACCATAGAACCAGAACTCATTGGTTTTGTTACCGATTAAACAGTAAATGCCGTTATCGGACGCGGTAAGCGATCTGCCACATTTTATTCCTTTTACCGGGGGAGTCGTTGTACCGACTCCTACTTCATTAATGTATACCCAAGAATCATGCTCGGGTATATAGCACCAGAATTCTTTGGTATTACCACCCTTTACCGCATAGATTTTCCCATTATAATATTCTAAAGTACCGCCTTCTTTCATTTTTTTCTTCTTGGTGCTAGCGGGACGATATAATGGCAGGTCTTTCTTGGTTGACCAAGCTGGTGAAGGAGCGGAAAGGTCAGCGACATAAAAATCGTTTTCTTTACCACCAGCTAATAAGAAATAAAGCTTATTATTACCGTCAAATGCCAGACCACTGCCAACCTTAGCTTTTTCAACCGGCAGGCTATTCGGGAAAGCGTTCTCCCAAGCGTTGGTATTCAGATTGAACCGTTTCCATTCGTTATTATTAGAACCGCTGCCACAATAAATATATTTTGAGCCGCCTTGTTCGACCAACGAAGCAAAGCCACCTTTTACCCCTTTAATAAAATTCGGCGAAGGCAAAGGATTCCAGGTGTTGGTTGTCGGGTTGTAGGAATAGAATTCGTTAGTTCCGCTGCCTTTCAGAGTATAAACGTAATTTCCATCGTTAACGATATAGGCGCCTTTCTTGACTTTTTTGTTGTTTGAGCCAACCGGAATGCTACAGGCGGATGTCCAGTTATTTGAAGTTTTTGAAAATTTCATAAAATCACGTTTGTTGTTACCGAGGATTAAGTAAATATTATCGCCCAGGGCGGTGATTCCACCACCACTTTTGACATTTTTCCCGCTCGGTTGACCTCTTACATCTGCTTTTTTTGTCCAACCCGGTGCTTGCACTTCAACCGAACGGATTATTTTATCATTGGTTGATTGCAAATCGGTAGCGAGTTCGGTAGAGCAGGAGACAGCGTGAGACCCTATTTGTACAAAAGTTAGGCTCGGGAAGATGAGGTAAGCCTTAGCTCCTGGCGCATGATTAGCGACAGTAGCGGTATCATTGTAAAAGGTGCCAATTTTCATACGAACCCGGTAAGTTTCGATCGTCGTTCCGAAGTTATAGACCGTGCAGGCGGGAGTAATGATTGTTCCGATGGTAACAATTGCTGGAGGCGCAGCTACGGCGATTACTCCAACATCCTTTACGCTTACCATTACCGAATCGGATGCTTTATCATTTGCTGAATTCATATCAGTCAGAAGTTCAGTGGAACAAGAAACGGCAAAGTTTCCCCTTTGCCAACTTGAACAAACCGGAAAAGTAACATAACTTTTCATGCCGGGAGCATGACTTAACACCCTGACCGTATCATTGTAAAAGGTGCCAATTTTCATGCGAACCCGATAGGTTTCAGTAGTTGTTCCATAATTATAAAGGGTGCAGGCAGGTGCGCCGGAAAATCCGGAATCAACCGACGCCGGCGGCGAGACAATCCTAATCGCTCCGACATCCCGAAGATTAGTAAAACAATTTATTATAGCTTCAAACGGTAGCGAATTTCGGGCAGTCACGGTTAGGAGAATATTACCAACGGCTTGTGGATTTATCGAAAGATTCACATTTCCCAAAGCATTCGTATAACCGTAAGTATAAACTTCGGTGCCTTTCCAAAGACAGACTAGGGCATTGGCAATACTAGTTCCGAGTCGTTCGACCTGTATCATTATATTCTGACTTCCGATACCAATCGTGTCCGGGTAAGTAACGGTAAGCTGCCGAGGGATTTGGGTCAAAAGATTCAATTCAGGGTCACCATTGAGATTAAGACCTTCGTAGTAGGCTCGATTAGCAAACCGAACGTACAAACTTTCTTTCGCCGCTAATACCGCTTTCCCTAACTGGTAAGTATTGGAAAAGAAATTTCGGAAAAATCCTCGCGTTGCGGTAGCTCTTACCGCAGCGACATTACTACTAGTGTGGGTATTACCGAAAAATGCGACGGCGCCTTTAGGTGATGCTACGGTTCCGACTCTTAGCCATCGTTCGCCGACCATTGATTCATTAGGTGACATAGTCATGGTTTGGCAGGTCATCGAGGCAACGATTGGTAATTTCGTGCCATTAGCGGTTGAGGCGGGATTAACGGCAAAAGGCAACCACCAATTATTAACCCCCTGTCCTCGATATAATACAATGCCTCTTCCATTATTCACCGAATTTACCACGTCGGTTGCCGAATTACCTCTTTGCGATGAAAAGCTGTCAATGGCGGCGAATCCCGCGGTCTGCATAAGCTGATAAACGAATCGGACATTGTTCCAATAAATCGTATCATCGACCGGGTCGTTATCTTCTCGAACAATTCCAGTGCCTTTGACCATCCACAGCGAATCAGTAAAAGTTGGCTGTTTTTCATAATACAATATTTTACTGACCATGACGCTACATTGAACCAGATTATTGCAAGGAAGTCGCCCGACCTGAATTTCAGCACGATAATCACCGGTCATATCGCCGAAATAGTTATCGGTATAAAGCCAAGAACTTGAGCTATAATAACTCGGAACGAAATTACCACTACCTACTAATAGGATATATTCGGGTTGTGGATTCCAAGTATTGTAAGCTTGAACAATGTAATTACGGATTGAATCGTAAGTCGAACCAGTTTCGGAAAGTTGAGCAACTTTACACTTCATACCTTTCTGGTTTTTCCATTGGGCTAAAGGCTGGATACAATCATAGAAATTACTATGGGTAATTATTAGATAACGCGCACCTTCTTGAGCAAAAATCGGAATGACAAGAAAAACTAAGGTTAAAGTGATAGATTTGATTAGATTTTTGTTTATATTGTAAATAGCCCCACTTTTTATCTCTCTGTCTTGCATCTTCTCCTCCTATCCGACAACTTGGATACCATCCTACTTTGATGTTTTGTTAAATAAAACATATTAGGTGTTATCGATAAATACGGGTCTCCTTTAAATTTCAGACAATAGTTACTTCTTAACTGGAAATTTTACTTCAACGACAGTTTTCATACCGCCGCGAGTATTGAATTCACCGCGGACTGTTAGCCATTTGGGCTTACAAGCTTTGACCAAATCCTTCAGGATTCGATTAACCGCATTTTCATAAAAGATGCCGAGATTCCGATAACCGAGTATGTAATATTTGAAGGACTTTAACTCAATACAGAGTTTATTCGGGAGATAGTGGACCGTGATATGACCAAAATCAGGTAAACCAGTTCTGGGGCAAACCGAGGTGAACTCTGGAACTTCAATCGTGATTTCGTAATCAGAGAATTGATTTTTCCAGGTCTCAATTTTGGGTAAAGGCGAGGAAATTCCAGTTGCCGCATGTTGGTCTGAATACAACTTTTTCGGCATAAAATAATGATACAAGTTGAAGGGTTAAAGTCAAGCAATCCGCAGAATGAGAGTTTTAAAAAACCACGAAAACACGAAGGACACGAAAGCAGAATTAACCACTTAAGGTACAGAAGACTCTGAAGACAAAGAATTATTCCTTTTCTGTGTATTCAGTGTCCTCTGTGGTTTCTTTTGTGTTTTTCCAATTTCCTGCTTTCGTGGTTAAAATGACTTTTTCAGACCTCCGCATAATTTTGTATTGACAAAGGAAAACTATCAAATAATATCCAAACATGACTGTTTATGAAATCATCAAGAAAAAACGAGATGGAAAAATGCTGAATGAGATCGAGATAAATTTCTTGATTGAAGGTTATACCAAAGACAAAATTCTTGATTACCAGTTTGCCGCATTTTTAATGGCGGTATATTTTCAAGGAATGAATTTCGAAGAGACCGCCAATCTTACTGCAGCGATGATGAATTCGGGCAAAGTTTTCGACCTTTCATCGATTCCCGGAAAGAAAATCGACAAACATTCGACCGGCGGGGTCGGGGATAAGGTCTCTTTGATTTTGGCGCCATTAGTTGCGGCTTGCGGTGTGGTAGTACCGATGGTTTCCGGTCGAGGGCTTGGTCACACCGGTGGTACTTTGGATAAATTAGAATCAATACCTGGATTTAGAACTAATCTTTCTTACAATGAATTCATCGCTAATCTTAAGAATATCGGTGTGGCAATGATTGGTCAGACTGAAGAATTGGCACCAGCCGATAAAAAGATTTATGCTTTAAGAGATGTGACGGCGACCGTGGATTCAATTCCGCTAATCTCAGCCAGCATAATGTCGAAGAAACTGGCGGAAGGGATTGATGGTCTGGTGCTGGATGTTAAAACCGGTTCGGGTGCCTTTATGTCTAAACTTTCCGACGCCAAACGACTGGCTAAAACGATGATTGAAATCGGTAAAAGAATGAATAAAAAAATTACCGCGTTTATTACCGATATGAATCAGCCTTTGGGGCATGCAGTAGGTAATGCTTTAGAAGTAATTGAAAGCATTGAAGCATTAAAAGGTAAAGGTGAAAAGAATTTAATGGAATTAATCTTTGTTTTGAGCGAAGAGATGTTGTTAATGAGCAAGCAAGTAAAAACGAGAACTCAAGCCAGAAAGTTACTAAAAGTGGCAATTGAAAATGGTAAAGCTTTAAATAAATTTCGGGAGTTGATTAGACTTCAGGGTGGTAACGAGAAAGTGATTGATGATTATACACTCTTACCCAAAGCAAAATACCAGGTCGAAGTCGAATCTTCTAAAACTGGTTATGTTGCGAAAATTGATACGCAAAAAGTCGGGTTATTATCGGTCGAGTTAGGCGCGGGCAGAAAAAAGATTGAAGATAGGATTGACCCGGCAGTCGGGTTTATTATCAATAAGAAAATTGGTGAGAGAGTAAAAAACGGCGATATTTTAGCATCGGTCCTGGCGAATAATGAGACTTTAGCCAAAGGTATCGCCCAAGAACTTAGTGCATGTTATTCGTTCAGCAAGAATAAAGTGCCTAAGCCAAGACTCGTTATCGCTAAAATCAAAACTCAGTAGTCATAAGTGACTTGACATCATCGAAAGCAATTATATGATGGATAGTTAATGAGTAAATTACATTACCTAAGATTTTAAAAAAGGAGGAACTAAATGAAAAGGATAATTTTAACCGCCAGCCTCGTAATATTAGTACTGATGTTTATGCAATGTAAGAAACAGGATATCGAGGCGGACAAGACGGCAGTTCGTCAAGCCGTAATCAATGACAATAACTGGTTTAACTCGAGTACCACGACTGACTCGACCCATGACACCACTTACGTCAAATTCGGCAAAGATACGCTTTTATTGTGGTGGCGCGGGGTTCAGACTCATAATGCACCAACCATTAACATTGATGTAGTCGGTGATTCCGCCTTGGTGGATTGGTCAAGACATAACTACGGCGACCTTAACTTGCTAATAAAAGTCCCGGATACGAGCTGGCAACTTTGGGTAAAGAAGGTTTACGAAACGACAAGGGTCCGCGGTATCTTCCGGCGAGCCGGTGACACGAACGATTCGCTACGGGGTTGGATACTACAGAAGATTTCGTTGGCGACCGGGGTATCGGACAGTGTTAATAGTGTAAAAATTGACAGCCTGCGAATTCAGTCCCCGAGCAATCCAAACTTACTGATTAACGACCCGATTAATAGTTTCTACCGAATAGATTCGTTACCAAAATTCCACTCAGCCGAATCAGTGACGGTGACCATTTACACCAATGCTACGGATGGAAATGCTTTCTTGCATACTTTCATTTTTATCTGGCCTTGGTACCTACGAGTCCCGTTTGATAATCTTGGTAATGGCGTATATACCGGAACCTGGCGTGCCCAGATTGTTGAATTTCCCCGATTTGCCATTTTCGACCTGATGAGTCATCAAACTTTATTCGCTCCAGCCGGAACGTATGGTTATGATTTCAGTGGCTGGTTATTTCCGTATCAGATAAAGAATACCGAATAAAAATTTGAGGGCAAATTTGCCCTTCTGTGGTGAGAAGGCAGCCAAAAGCTGCCTTCTTTTTTCAAAATTATTGGACTAATTAAATTATTGGCAGATTATTGACAAATTAATTGAGTCTTATATACTAAAAACATGAGCAGGAACGAAGAGCGATTAGATACAATTATCGGTAAGACAGTTAGAATTAAAGGCGATATCATAACTGATACCGGACTCCGACTCGACGGGCAGATTGAAGGCAATGTCGACATCGGTTCAATCTTAATTACCGGTAAAGATTCCTTTATCAAGGGCGATATTCGCTGTAAAGAAGCGATCATCGCCGGTCGCATCGAAGGCAATATTTTCGTTGCCAATGTCATCGAGATGCAGACCGGTGCAACCATCTTCGGCGACATCAATTGTAAGCGTATAATAATTCAAAAAGATTGCTTCTTTGAAGGTAAATGCCAGATGGTCGAGCGGAAAGAGGAATTAGTAACGGTCTGAGTGTCGCCATCTATTAGTCATTGCGAGGCGAATGCCCCTCGCTGGTCATTGCGAGGAACGAAGTGACGAAGCAATCTCTATTCGACTGGCTCGGGGTAAACTCCGCAATCTTAATGACAGCGAAAAAGGAGATTGCCACGCCCGAAACGGGCTCGCAATGACAGGAATGCTGTGCTGAAAGAATAAGAATTGAAATTTCAGGCATTAAAATTTTTACTTTTCGTTTCCTTTGGTATCGCAAATTTTCTATTTGGCATGCCACCCAATCCATATTTACCTAAAGACCGCCCGACCTTTAAAATTGTATTTCCATCTCGCGTTGAAAAACCTGAACCAATTAAAGCACCGGTCTTAGGCACCCAAAAAGCCCTGGTCTTATTAGTAGATTTCTCGGATAAAACAAGCATTTATTCTAAAGACCAAATCCAGACGCTTTTATTCGCTTCGACCCCTAATTCCCTTAAAGGGTATTATCAGGAAGCGTCTTATGGACAATTTACTCTAACGGGTGAAGTTTATGGTTGGTTTCGCGCGCCCGAGAATTATTCCTATTATGTGGGTGATTCATTTGGTATTTACCAACCATATCCGCACAATTCACAGTGCTTAGTGGAGGATGTCGTGGCAATGGCAGATGGACAGATTGATTTTAGCCGTTTTGATGAAAATGGTGACGGTTTGGTTGATAATCTTTTCATCGTTCATGCCGGTCCCGGTGCCGAAGAAACCCAAAATCGAACCGATATGTGGTCGCACAAATGGCAACTGTCGGACGGTAGTACCCCTTATCAAACCGCCGACGGCGTTAAAGTTGATGGATATACGGTTCAACCGGAAAGATTCGAAGACGGCAAATTGATAACGATTGGTGTTTTTGCCCATGAGTTTGGTCATACTTTGGGTCTGCCTGACCTGTACGATACCGATTATTCATCTTCGGGTTTAGGCTGGTTCTGTCTAATGGCAGGTGGTTCCTGGGCAAGAAGCAGTCAAGATAGTGCACCGGGAAGTTCACCAGTCCATCCCTGCGCCTGGGCAAAATATGCTTTAGGCTGGCTCAATCCGGATGCTCTGGAACGGGGCAGCTTAGAAAATGAAGTTTCGGCGACTCTGCCGGCAGCGGCAAGAACCGCCCATGGATATCGGCTTTTAGCCAACCCCAATGGCGTCGATTGGACCGCTCAACATACCGGAGTGGGTGAATACTTTACGGTCGAGAATCGCTATCGCAGTGGTTTTGACCAAGGGTTGCCCGGTTCTGGTCTTTTAATCCTTCATGTTGATGAAAGTCAACCCGGTAATTCGGATGAAAATAATCCGTTGGTTGGAATTCTGCAAGCCGACCGAATTGGTTATGCATTACCGGCGAGTAGTTGGGGGACTGCTTCAACCTTATGGAAAGACGATACAACCGGGTTTCCCGCTTTTCCCGACCTTTATAATCAAAGACCCTACAGCAACCTATACGACGGTTCGCTAAGTGGCGTTAGTATTAAGGATATTTCGACGGCGGATTCGATAATGACCGCTAAACTAAGAATTGAGCCGTTTTTTTTAGCCAGTGTTTATTCTTTTCCTAATCCGGTGGTAGTTCGAAACAATAACGAAAAATTGGCGATAGTTTATGTGCCGAGTGATACTGCCCGACTGGCGAATAAGTTTCCGGATTTTACCATTAAGATTTTCAATCTGGCGGGTGAATACATTAAGACCTTGCAGCCTGACCAGCAACAGAGAAAACAAAGGTTAGTTGTCTGGGACTTGAAAAACGAAAAAGGATACGCGGTGGCGAGCGGACTCTATTTCTATTTAGTTGAATTAAATTCCGAAGGAGTCACCGAACGGAGTAAAGGAAAATTTACGATAATAAGGTGAAAGCAGTTATTAGTTTTTGGTTTTTAGTTGTTAGTCTTTTTCTCCTCTCCCTTGATGGGAGAGGTTGGGTGAGGGTGACATCCAACAACCAACAACTAATCGCTAACAACTGAATTAAGGAGGATTATGTCTAAACTGAAAGGTAAGAAAGTGATTGTTACCGGCGCCGGCTCGGGTATTGGTAAAGCGATTGCCAAGCGGTTTGCCGAAGAAGATTCGGTGATTGCGGTATGTGATATAAATTTAGAAGCGGTCAACCTGGCGGCAAAAGAGATAGAAATCATTGGTGCCAAAGTACAGCCCTACAAAGTTGACGTCAGTTCGTTTGAAGAGGTAACCGCAACGGTTACGAAAATTACCGAGGCTTTGGGCGGAGTTCAAATCCTGGTCAATAATGCCGGTATCACTAGAGATACTTTGCTTTTACGAATGAGTGAGGAAGACTTTGATAAAGTAATTGCGGTCAATCTCAAAGGCACTTTCAATTTTACCAAAGCCTGCAGTAAATATATGATTAAAGAAGAATGGGGGAGAGTCATCAATATTGCTTCGATTATTGGCGAGATGGGCAATGCCGGACAGGCGAATTATGCGGCGGCTAAAGCTGGGATTATCGGTTTCACCAAATCGATTGCCAAAGAACTGGCAGCAAGGAATATTACGGTCAATGCGATAGCTCCGGGATTTATTAAAACGCCAATGACCGAGAATCTACCCGAGAACGTAAAAGAAAACTATCGTAAATTGATTCCTCTGGGTCGGGAAGGCTTGCCCGAGGATGTGGCTAATCTTTGTCTCTTTTTAGCGTCAGATGAAGCCTCTTATATCACCGGTCAGGTGATAAGAGTCGATGGCGGAATGCTGATGTAAAAATTCCGCATCCCTTTATTTGTATCCATCTGTGTTAATCAGAGGTTAAATAATCTTTATAATATCCGTAATCGCAAAGTAATCTCGGTAATCATTCATCCGTAATCATATTTTTTATCTCCGTAATCAAAAAGCGATTTTAGTCGCTTTCTCAAACCGCTTGACACGCTCAAAACTTAAGGTATCTTTAATTTAACTGGAGATAATCAAATGAATGATGTTATGGAACGAATAAAAGTAATCAGCCAACGGATTAAAGAAAAATACAATGCCCAAAGAGTGATTCTTTTTGGCTCTTATGCCCGAAACGAGGCTACTAATGATAGCGATGTCGATATTTTAGTTATCGCTCAAACCCAAGAACGATTTTATGAAAGAATGGCGACCATTAAGCGGCTGGTGCGGGATTTAAGAAACGGTCTGGCAATTGCCCCGCTTATTCTAACCCGCGAAGAACTTGAAAAAAGGATAAGCATCAAAGACCAATTTATTAATGAAATTTTAAAGACCGGGGTCGAATTATGAAAAAACCGGAGAATTCCTATTATCCAGCCGATTGGCTAAAAATTGCGAAAAAGGACTGGGAACGGATAAAAAGAAATTTAAGAGATGATGATGCCGAAGCCGCCGGATTTTTTCTTCAACAATCACTGGAAAAATATCTCAAAGCCTATTTATTAGAAAAAGGCTGGAAACTTAAGAAAGTTCATGAACTAGATTCGTTATTAGACGGTGCTATCAAATATGATTCAAATCTTGAATCATTTAGAAGTCTCTGTGAACGCGTCTCTGGCTATTATTTTACCGAGCGTTATCCTCATTTAGTCGAAGAAGCGCTAACTTGCTTAGACATTAAAAAGGATGTTAAGGAAGCCAAGGAATTTATCAAGCTTTTATTTCCGTAGGAATCTTTTTTCGGCGGTTAAAATAGTTTTCTTTTACGCTAAATCTTGAGGTCACAAATTGCGACTTCGAAAGGATTAAAAAGAGTCGGTTGTATCACCGTTATCATAGCTCAATCGTTGTAATCAGTTTATAATCTCCGTAATCAATCTTTTATCGCCGTAATCAAGTTTCTTAATCATCGTAATCATTAATAATCACTGTAATCAATGAGAGCATCTTTTCATGCTCTCAAAACACTTGACACGCTCAAAACTTAAGGTATCGTTAATTGAATATTGACAAGATGCCATAAGTGATTACAATACCGCTATATAATATGGCTAGATCTACGGTTCATTACGCAGATAGCGCAACTAATAATATCCTGAAACAATTACATAATAAATTACGACCTGCAGGCACGCCCGTACAAAGAGTTGAGTATATTATTGAACTTTTACTTTTAAGAATTTTTGAAATAAAGCTCCGCCACGATAAAGATTTTCATTCTTTAAGAAAATTATTTGAAGGAGAAAACTATAATTTAATATTTTCACATCTTTTAAGTTTAACTGGCGAACAAATAAAATCTCACCTGAATAAAAATATTTTCCCTTATTATAGTTCAATTATATCGCGAGCTAGGCAAGTTTTTACTGGTAATCTTCCGCAAAAAGTCCAAGACCAATTAATTTTAATAGAAGAAGTCTTTGCTAATTCAAGTTTTACGACCAATGTTCAAAGCGGTAATTTGTCAGAAATTATTGGGTTTGTTTCTAATATTGATGAAAATGTGATTCTAAAAACAGATATCTTAGGTGATGCAATAGAATCTGCTTTATCAGAAACTGGTGGAACACAAGATATTGGTCTTTATCGAACACCAGAACACATCCGACAGATGATGGTTGCAATGGTAAATCCAGATTTTACCGATACCATTTTCGACCCGGCTTGCGGAACCGGTGGTTTTCTATTCGATTCATATCAATATGTTTTAGAAAAAGTAACCAAAGATGGGAAATGGCCATCGCCGAATACGCCGCCAAGTCATCCTGAATTAAATGAGTATTTTAAAAAATACTTTCAAAAATCCAATCTTCAAATGCCTACAGTTGATACAGTAAATCGTTTTTATCGAGAAGGTATTGGTGGAATTGAGTATTTAGGGATGATTCGGAAAATGGCAGCTATTAATCTGTATATTAGGGGCCTTAATCCAGCTAATATATTGCAGGGCGATTCACTAAGAATTTACGAACCATCGACCGATGCTAATTCAAAATCAATAGTCATTGCTAATCCACCTTTTGGGGCTGAACGCGACCAACCGGCATATCCTAATGTTTGGGAAGAATATGCAAAGGAGTCAGAGACAACTATTCTTTTCGTAAAACTAATGTTTGATTTACTAAAAAAAGGTGGTAGATGTACGGTTGTAGTTTCCGAAGGATTTTTGACTTGGGATTATGCAAGCGCAAGAGCCATGAGAAAAATACTTTTAGACGACTCGAACTTAAAAGCAATTATAAGCGTGCCACAAGGCGTGTTTGTGAGTAAGTCTGGGCAAGGAGCAAAAACATCAATTTTGTATTTCGAAAAGGGGCCCCCAACCGAATGGGTCTGGTACTATAAAATTGAAAACGATGGATTCTCGATGGGTATAAATCGAAAACCTATTTCTGGTTGTCAAATAATTGAAGTTATTGATTTATTTTTGAATTACATAAGACAAGGGAAAGTACCCCCAGAAACCAAAAATAGTTTTACAATTCCAGTGACATGGATAAAAACATTGGACCCAAGGATAAAAGAACGCATCAGGCAAGAAACAAAAGAGCAAATTTTATTAAAAAGTAAAGATAGGCGACTTAAACTGATTGAGCAGTTAGAAGAAAAGAAAGCAAAAGGGAAAATTAGCGAAGAAGACTTTAAAGAAAAACTGTTTCTCTTTGATAATGTCGTAGAAAGTAAAATCAATAATGACATTACCAAACGTATTGAAAAAGCTCATCTGTATTCACTTAATCTACAAAATTATAAAAGTAATCTGCCAAACGAACGAATTGAAGAATGGAAAAAAGGTTTGGAGGGAATCGAACCGTCCAATAGAATAAGCATTGATGACAGTTATAAATTTTTACAAATTGATATGCAAAAAAATGCTTTAAAAATTCTAGCCTCATTTGACCCTTACAATTCTTTAGAAATAGATATCGCTAGAGAATATTTAAGTAAGCCGTCTTTAAAAGACGAGAGGTTAAAAAGGTTGAACGAGATTTTAAAGAAAGGATTTCTGTACCCAAGGGTTAAATTAGAAAAGTTATTAATACCAAAATATGGAAAAATTAAAAAGGATGATTATAGTGGAGATTTAGATATAGTGAAAAAAATTACTTTTTCAGATGGAAAAATACATTTTAGGGAAGACCGAGAAACAGGAATGGATTTATATAAAGCTTGTCCCGGGGATTTAATTACTTCCAAAATAAATCTACACCAAGGAGCAATAGCAATCGCACCAATTGATTTAGTGTGTTCAACACACTATCAAATTTACACCATTAAAATAACAGATGTTTTACCTAAATTTCTTTTTTATGTTATGCGCACACCACAGATGTTGAAGATGTTTGAAGCAGAAAGAAATAAAGGCATTAAAAATGAACAAGGACCGGAATTTTTATTTGATTTTACAGTTCCGCTTCCGTCACTTGAGATTCAGTGTGAGATAGCAGAAAGAATAGAAAGACAAAAGGCATTTATTGACGGATCTGAAAAAATCTTAGAGAATTACGATATAAATTTTGGTTTGTTTAGCAACTTTGAAAGAAAGACTATTTTTGAATTTGCAATATTAAACCCACAAAGGGAATTGAATAATTTGACTGACGAAGATTTAGTAAGTTTTGTTCCAATGGAAGTATTGATGAAATCGCAGGTACAATAAAAAATAAAATTGAAGAGAAAATAGGTAATGTAAAGTATGGCTATACATATTTTACAGAAGGGGATGTACTATTTGCAAAGATTACACCTTGCATGGAAAATGGGAAAATTACAGTGGCGGAAAATTTAAAAAACGGTATAGGATTTGGAACAACTGAATTGCATGTAATTAGAGCAAAAAAGGGACGGGTTTTACCACGATATATTTTTTATCTATTAAGAACAAAGTATTTTCGAAATTTAGCTAAGCAAAGTATGACCGGTGCTTCTGGGCACAAAAGAGTTCCAGAAAGTTTTATAAAAGAATTTAAATATCCTATACCATCTCTCGAAATACAAACGCCAATTGTAGAACAATTAGACAAAGAAATGGAAGCCCTTGAGAAAGTTCGTTTTCTGAATGAACAGGCGTATAAAAGGATAAATGAAATATTAAGTGAAGTGTGGGTTGGGGATAATTCGTAATATGAGTAACTTTATCAAAGTTAAATCTACATCTAAACAATCTGCTGTTGGAGAGGACATTGTGTTAAGAGTTACAAATACTACTCGTTTAATCTTTAGACCAGAATTAGTAAAAAATCCACATGATTCAAGGTCATGCGTTAAGGGGACTTTCATTTTTCAGAAAAAGAAAAACACCGGGAATTGGGATGACTACAAAACTTTTGATTTGTCTCATTTAAAAGATAGCGATTGGGTACAATTGGAAATTAAATCAGCTGAAATGTTTGAGTTAATAACTAAATTAGAAAATTATTATCAAATATTTGATAAGTATGGAATACCTCGGGGTGAGCAGGATTATTTAGTTACCCCAAGTAATGTAAAACAAATTTTAATACAATTTTTACAAAATCCAGAAAATTTTCAAAAGCTACAAGAACTAAAAATAGAAGACCTTAAAAAACTAACTTTGATTTCTAGTATTAATAGTCTAAAAAATATTCTTGATATTTGGAATAAGAACATAAAGAATAACGACGAAGATTTTTGGCAACTTTTTTTCACCCAGAATTCCTGGGTTATTTCGCAGGTTTTTTCATATCCGGCGATATTATTTAAAGAAAAGGCTTATATAGGCGGAAAGACTATAGATAATAAAGAAGGGAAAATCATTGATTTTGTTTTTAAGAATCAATTTACTGATAACATATTACTTATTGATATAAAAACACCAATAACAAAATTATTGGGTAGCGAATACAGGAGTAATATATATAATTTAAGTCCTGATTTATCGGGTTCAATTAGTCAAATTTTAAATTATAAACATGAGTTGTACCAATCTTTTGCGGAATTAACACGAAAAGGCAATCACAATTTTGGTGTTTTTAATCCTAAGTGTATGTTAATTTTAGGGAATGTATCTACAGAATTAAGCTCTGTCACAAAAAAACAATCTTTTGAATTATTAAGGACTGATTCTAAGCAAATTGATATTTTAGGATACGATGAATTATTTGAAAAAATTAAAAACCTTATTAATATTTTAGAACGTTAGTAAATATGAAAATTAATGAAGCTACATCAACCGATTTAAAAGTAATTAATGCTTTAAAAAATCTTGGTTGGCACCCTGGTGACACATTACTTTACCGACAGAGATTCGGATTAACACCGGAACAACAACAGGATTTTCAGGGAAAAGTTAATATAGAGCCGGATATCGTATTGCAGGATTTACAGAGCAATATACTGGCTGTTTTTGAAGATAAATTGGAAGATGAAAAAAAAGCGTTAACAAAACTTAGAACCCTTTATTATCGAGTTTTAAAACCAAGGTTTTTATATGCTTGTTCACCCGAAAGAATTTTATTTTACGATACTGCTTGGAAAGGTTTAGAAGCAGGTGAGTTCAGAAGAGTAGATGACTTTATGAGTTTAGAAGAAATGCTGCTCAAAATCGAACAAGAGAAAAAAAAGAATTTAGAAAGAGAAATAAAAATTGATAAAGCAATAGTTGGAGGTTATGACCCTGCTGCCGGTAAAGAAAGATATTTCCAGACTGAGTGCGTGAGGACTTTGATTGAAAATTACAAAGCGCAAAAACAAAAAATGCTTGTTCATATGGCAACTGGATTAGGGAAAACTCGTATTGCTGTTGCATTGGCAAAAGCTTTACTCGAATACGGACTAGCAAAAAGAATTTTATTCGTCGTTGATAGAATTTTACTTGCTAAACAGGCGCGTGATGATAACTTTGTCTTGATTAATAAGGATTTTCCAGGTGCTTGGATAAGAAGTACAAATTATAGACAATATAGAAATACCAATATTCATATTGTTGTCATTGATACTTTAGAAAACATTTATCAGAACATTCCAAATACTTTTTACGATTTATTGATTGTTGACGAGTGCCACAGGTCAATAAATATCAATCGAAAACTGATTTTCGACCACTTCCTATGTCCTCGCCTAGGATTAACTGCGACACCAAAAAAGGCAATCCTAGCAAGTGGCGCCAAAATTTCTGAAGAAGATTTAGAAATTCTGGATACATATAAACTTTTTGGCTGTGAGACAGGCGACCCGGATTATCAATTTGATTTAGAGCGAGGAATTGATGAGAAATTCTTAGCACCATACAAAGTATTAGAAATAAAGACTCATTTGACTAAAGAGGCAGAAGAAAAGGGTGTTGATTTTGACTATGTTTTGGACCCCGATGAAAGAAAAAAAATAGAATTAGACAGAACCCAAAAAATATGGTTAGAACAGTTAAATAGAAAATATCTGTCAGAGGAGCAAGTTAAGAGGATTGCTGAGGAAATTAAAAAAAATACAGAATACGGCGAAAAAGTTTTGTTGTTTGGTGTAAGCCAAGCAAATTGTGTAATGCTCGCCAATGCAATCAATAAGGTCTTCGGCGATAATGAAGAAGTTAGTCCAAAATATGCTGAATCAATAATTTCGGATAATAGCGATTTAAACGTAACATTAAAAAGTTGGTTTAGAAAGCCAAATCGAAAGCCTTACGTCGTGGTCTCGGTCGATATAATGAGTACAGGAGTTGATATTCCTTGTATAAGATATATTGGTTTCTCAGTACTAACAAAATCAGTTGGTAAATACATTCAAATGTTAGGAAGAGGTACAAGATTAGACCCTACGACTGGGAAATTTAGTTTTAAGGTGCTGGATTTTTTTGGATTATGTAAAAGGATGAAAGACAATGGTAAAGGGACTGCTAAACCAAATGAAAAAATTGTAAAAGGGGCTGGTGGGGGCGATGGTCCTGGGGGAGACGGTGGCGATACTCCTGAAGGTAAATGGTTTATCATTGATAATCCCGACCCCGCCAATTTAATACAACGTGTTTGGATTCATGGAGATAACATTCGAGTAATTGATAATATACCTATTGAAGTAGCAAAAAGATTATTTGAGGAAGAAGCAAAAACATTAACGAAAGCCGACTTATTAGAAATCAAACACAAAGTTGAAGTAAATCCAAATTATGAACCATCTGAAGAAGATCTGGCAAAATTGAAAGAATGGGCAAAAAACCCTGAGGTTTATCTTGAAGAAGACCAGCTAAAAAGGATATACGATTTCCCCCAAGGGAGTATCTGGGATTTTTATCTTCATGCCATTGGGTTAAGAAAAATACCATCGCTTCAAGAAAGAATTGAAAAAGGTTTCAAAAGTTATATTAACACTTATGACTTTACAGATGAACAGATAAAAAAATTATCGAGAATGAAAAATATTCTTGCAGCCAATTTAATACAAAAAAAGCAGTTAAAAATTGAAAATATATTTTCTATTCCTATTTATGAACAAATTATTGGAAGACGAGAGGAGGTAGAAAAAATATTTGAAGGTAAATTCTCTAAAGTTTTAAACGAGTTGGAAAATTCAATTAATTTGTAGTTTGATTATGAAAGTTCGACTGCGAGAGTAGCCACTGAATATGACCAAGCAAGAAAAAATTCAAAGAATACTAATGCCAGATCGACCAGATGGTTTATAAACTTTACGACTTAAGCCTCGAAGAGATTGAAATCATTGAGAATCAAAATTAATGAGGATTGGAAGAAATAACCTGTCGTTAATAACTAGTTCGATTTCGACAATAACCTACTCCTGAATATGTCTAAGGATAATACTGATGCTACTTTAAGTCACTTGACATTAACAAAATGGGCGGTATCATTATATAAAAGACTTCAATTTGAATATAATTCGTTATTTAGCGAGTTAGTCAAAAATATGTAATTCAATAAAAAAGGAGGTAAAAGACATGGCTGAAAAAGATTTAAAAAAGAATCTTGATTTTGTGAATGAGAATAGAGAGTCCCTTCTCAAGGAGTATAAAAATAAATTTATTCTTGTATTTGAAGGGAAAACTGCTGGTTCTTACGATACTTATGAAGCAGCCGCAGCGGAAGGCGTGCGTTTATATGGAATGGACACGAACTTCCTGGTTTATCATTTAGTTGAAAAAGAGCCTCTAAATTTTATTATGGAAGCGGCGATATGATAAATACGTACCGATATGGTGGACAGGGTGAGGTTGAAAAGGATGGTAAGAAATCAATCGTTCAAATTCCGCCTCCGGTTGTTTTAAACCGAATGGGGCCATTTATCCAAGTTAGCATTACGCACCCGCTAATTATTCAAGAAAATCTGAAACAACAAGGGAAAAAAATTCCAACCGTCTCGGTAAAAGCTTTAATTGATACTGGGGCGAGCGGGACTGTAATTACACCTCGTGTCGCTGATCAACTTAACCTTGTTCATACCGGTTTTCAAAAAGTTTCTTCGGTTCAAGATGAGCAGCAGCGCCCGGTTTACTATGGTTTTATTATGTTTCCGTGGGGAATGGGCAAAGAAATTCCAATCGTATCTTGCCCGCTTAAAAATTTTGACTGTCTAATTGGACGAGATATTCTTTTACACTGGCATTTTTCATATAACGGTCCTGATGGCTCGGTCGTTATTTGTGATTGATAAAATCTTCGTCTAAAAGAACGTATCTAATAGCTACAGGTCTTCAACTCTCAACCAAATTCGTTGTTTCATAAAAGTTTATGAAAGTTCGATTTCGATAAGTAGTCAGAAAATTTGATGAAATCAATGAATATGAACCAAGATTGCCCGGATGGTTTATAAACTTTACGACTTAAGCCTCGAAGAGATTGAAATCATTGAGAATTTTAATCAAAAATAATATAACTACTTAACCACAAAGACACAAAGTTACTAAGATTATAAAATAATTTCTTCGTTTGTGCCTTAGCGCCTTGGTGGCGAATAATTACAAAATAATCAAGTATTTAACAGGTGCGACCCGTAAATAACGATCAGTTGCAAAAAATAAGGGGCATTAAGGGACAGGAATAAGGGACCTTTTGGGTCATCCATCCAATAGTAGCCAGCCCCCGAACCGACTCCCCAGGTTGCTTACCCGAATCGGGCGAGTCTACTCCCGAACCAACTCCCCGAAAGGACAGTGTTTAGGGGATAGTGGTTAGTGACTAGTGAAGGTATATAAAAGAGATAATAGGGCGGTCTCGGAGGTAGCTCCCCAGGTGGTTCCCTAAGCAACCCCCGAGGCAACTCCCGAGGTTGCTCCCTAAGTCACTCCCCAGGTTGCTTCCTAAGTTGTCCCCTAAGTGACCTACCAGGCAACTCCCTAAGCGACTTAAGGGGCGACTCCGGAAGCGACCTCCGAGGCGACTCCCCAAGCCGCCTAGGGGGTCACCCCCTAGGTGGTACCCCCTCCCTAAGGGAAAATCGACGTAACCGATTGACGACCAATACGATAGACGAAAAATCGCCTTGATTTTGAGTATACTGGCAGTATACTTGAATTCCGAAATTCGAAGCATCAAATCCCAATTTTCAAAACTTTAAAATCTCTGCTATCTTTTTGGTTCCCCCTCACCCTAACCTCTCCCGCAAGGAGCTTGTGCCAAAAGCCCCCAACAACTTGTTTCTGTCTTAATTTTTATTATACTCCTGTCGAATGAAAAGGAGAAAATAATATGCCCCACATTGAATCAACGCCAA